>JGI24713J26584_10000921_pt1 | contig 21958 bp, 25 predicted proteins | sample BioPla4DNA1_FD_26584 | JGI IMG/M metagenome (IMG submission 26584) | reverse complement strand
GAGAAGAAGGTGGATTCCATCAGCGGTGGAGAGTACCAGCTCGTTCAGATCGCCAGGGCGCTGGTCCAGGATCCCAGGGTAATACTTTTAGACGAACCCACCAACAACCTCGACGTGGCGAACCAGGAGAACGTCCTCAAGGTCCTGAAGCAGCTGATATCCGAAAGGGATGTCTGTGCCATAATGACCAACCACGACATCAACCTGTCCGCGAGGCATTCGGACCGCCTCGTACTGCTGAAGGACGGGCGTATCTACGCCTCCGGCGGGAAGGAAGTGATCACATCGCAATCGATAAAGGACGTCTACGGCATGGACGTCACCGTGGAGAACGTCCGCGGCAATCCGATGATAGTGCCAGTATGATGAAAAGGAGAAGATTCAATGGTAACAGAACAGGAGCACGAGCAGGCGCAGAAGGAGTTCTTCAACAAGGTCTGCTACGAATGGAACAAGACCTTCGACTCGCACAGGAAGGAGCAGGATGCCCTGGTGGCGGAGATAGGACTGAAAGGCAGCGAGAGGATACTGGACGTCGCCACCGGAATAGGCGTAATGGTACCGTCCTATCTGAAATTCCTAAGGAACGGATCCATCAAGGCAGTGGACTACTCGGAGAACATGATCGCCGTGGCCAAGGAGAGGTTCGTACCCGACAGGTACCCAAACGTCGTGTTCGAGAACATGAACCTCTTCGACCTGAAGGACGAGGACGAGTACGATCTGGTGGTATGCTACTCGTGCCTGCCCCACTTCTTCGACCACGACCGCGCCATAGCAGTCATGGCCAGATCCATGAAGATGGGCGGACGCCTGGTCGTATGCAACCTGAAGTACCACCATGTATCCAAGGACCACGAGAGCGACGACCACAAGAGGATGATGGAGCACATGCCCGAGCACAGGTTCCTCACCATCCCCCGTCTCCTCGAGATATGCCTGGACCACGGATTGGAGCTCACATACGCCAACAACGACGACAACCATACTCTCATCATAGTGACGAAGACCGGGGGCGGCGAACAGGTATGAGCCTGTCGGCCGAGGCCCTGGACTTCCTGTCCCGCAGGCAGCCCAACGGGAAGCAGAAGGAGTTCTTCGACTCCCACGCGGAGGAATGGGACGAGATAAACCATAACGACCCCGCCAAGCTCGAGTACATAGCCGATATCCTGGGCATCGAAGGAAAGGAGAGCATACTGGACGTGGGCACCGGCACCGGTGTCATGATTCCGTATTATCTGGAACGCCTCCCCGAGGGAAGGATCACAGCTCTGGACTTCTCCCCGTGGATGATCCTCAGGGCCTCCCTGAAGTACCCTCCGTCGGACCGTCTGGAGTACGTGACGGAGGACGTCTGCGACCTGGAACCGACGGGATCCTACGACCTGATAGTCTGCTATTCCTGCTTCCCCCATTTCCCGGACCCCCGCAGGGCGCTGAAGGCGATGTCCGGCGCCCTGAAGGAGGGCGGAAGGCTGGCGATAGCCCATTCCAGCTCCAAGGAGTTCATCAACCACGTCCATTCCAGCGGCGGGGAGGAGATCAGCAGGGACTTCCTTCCCGATGCGAAGATAATGAGCGAGCTGTTCGCCGAACAGGGGATCGATACGGTATTCTCCCGCGACGATGACGATTATTGCATAGTCATCGGCAGTAAACGCTGATCTGGCACTTCTTTATTCGAAGGATTATTGAGGGGGCTGCGCCCCCTCAGGTCCCTCAGGCGCGCCTCCTGATCAGGAACACCGCTACGCCCACAAGCGCCAGCGCGGCGACCCCACCCGCAACGGCGATCCATATCGGGAACCCTCCCTTGCCGGAACCGCTGTCCGGGTCCTTCGCGGGATCCTTGGCATCCTCGAACACCACCGCGTACTTGGAGAAGTGGGACGTGGTGAAGGTCATCTTTCCGTTGGCGAAGACCGCGTTCATGTCCACCGTCCGGTCGGGACGTGCGCGGCGATGACCGTACGAAATCCGAGAGGTGAACTACGAAACGGTTCACGGATGAACCAAATAAACTGTGTTCGGTAATTCGCTGAGATAGAGGCCAGTAGGATTATCTTCTTTCAAAGCATACCAGAATGTGTCGTTCCCGATCCGGGGATAACGTCCCCGCAGAGCGGGGACGGCCGGCCAATTGGGGTGGCCGACTTGACTAGGGATGCGTCAGTCACAAAAAGAGATTGCGGTCTGGATACCAGATCGATGGAGGAATACGCCCATTCCCTGCTCGAAAGGGGCTGGACGGAGACGGTGAACGAAGACCTGAAGGAGATGAACATGGGGAAGGCCGGAAGACCTTTCTCGTTCACCCGGAGGATGATCGAGTGGGGCAACCGGCTGAAGCACGCCTTAGGCATAAGCTACCGTCTGGCCAGAGGGTTCCTGAACCATTTCCTGGCGGAGAAGGGACTTAGAGGGATTAGCCTCACCCAGTTCTACGACAGGTGCAGGGAGGTATCCGCCGTCGGCGGAGCCGACGGCAGGGTCCTGGCCTCGGGACCCTGCGACGTCGAAGTATCCGAGGCACCTATATCCGTGGCGATAGACTCCACAGGCATGTCGCTGAACAAGTACGGGGGGTGGAGACACCACCATTGGAACCTGAAATCCGTTACCGGATGGATAAAGCTCCATGCTGCGGTGGATCCGGATACCAACCGCATACTGGCCTATGCGGTAACGGACGAGAGATGCGGCGACATAACCTGCTTCGACGGACTGATGAATGATGTGTTCGCCGCGGGCCATAAGGTCGGGAAGGTGCTGGCGGATGCCGCATACGACAGCAAGGCCATTTGGAACGAGTACACGGCGAGAGGCATAGACGTCGCCATAAACATAAACAGCTCACAGCTGAAGAAGAATGTGCCAGACTATCCCGGGAGGATAAGGTCCCACGGCTCTATGCAGAGAGGAAAGGAGATGGCCCGCATAATGAAAGTCGGCAGGGACGAATGGAAGAAGGAGAAGGGATACAACAGACGTTGGAAAGTGGAATGCACGATATCGGATGACAAACGTCTCTTCGGGGATACCTTAAGCGCCAGAAAACTGGAGACAGATGTGGAGGAGACAGTCATGAAGGTGCTTCTCCTCAACGAATACAAGCAGATCCGCATGAGGTGTCAGAAGTCGGAATGAATTACCGAACACAGTTCATCTGTAGCAGTCCTTTATATTCTGCCACTCCAATTAGGTGGGCTATGAATAGAATAAAGGTTATCAACGAACCATCGGAACTTGTACCGATGTTGCGTGCCGTTGATACCGCTGTAAAGAGGGAGGTCCTCAAGGAGGTAACGCTAGAATGGCGTACCGCTAAGGATGTGGAGGCCAAATTCGGCCCGGAGGGAGCCGAAGCCCTGAAATTCTTCGAGAAGATGAAGCTGGTGGAAACCCGTTGGCAGAGCACCAGTGGCTCTTTCCCTGAAAAGGCCTATCACACTTACTACACCTCGTTCCATATCAACGCTTCGTGGCCTGTGTACGAGATCTCCGACGTCCTCGCAGCGGCGATGATGCCAGAGGAGGAGTTCGAAGAGCTGGAGAAGCAGATATATGAGGAGGTCGGGCGGGACGGCCGCTTTGCGGGAGACATCGCGGAGAAGCTGGGCGTGACCTCCACAATGCTTCGCAGCCTGGTAAAACGCTCGGTGAGGTTGGATTATCGCGGACACCGTATCGAGAGGCTGAAGGGGTAGGCCCTCCCATGTCCGACATCTACATCCTCAGGCTGGGACATCGGCCTGAGAGGGACAAGAGGGTGACGACCCACGTCGCCCTCACGGCACGTGCTTTCGGTGCAAAGGGCATCTACGTCTCGACAAAGGATGAAGAACTGGAAAGGAGCGTCCGCTCGGTGGTCGATCGCTTCGGAGGAGACTTCGAGATCACCACAGGAGTGAAATGGAAGCAGTTCCTCAAGGACTTCGAGGGGACATCGGTCCATCTGACCATGTATGGCACTCACGTCGACGATGCCATGCCTCAGGTCAGGGATGCGGCTACCGAGAAGATGCTCATCGTGGTGGGTGCGGAGAAGGTGCCTCCAGAGGTCTATCAATGGGCGACGTTCAACGTCGGAGTGGGCAATCAACCTCACTCAGAGGTCGCCGCTCTGGCGGTGTTCCTTGACAGATTCCTTGAGGGGGAAGGGCTCCGCCGGGACATGGGCGGGCATATGAAGGTCCTGCCCTGTGAACGGGGGAAGAGGGTTGTCAACGATCCCCAGTGAAGAGGAGTGCATACGTCTCCTCATCGAGGAAGGGGTCAGCACTGGCGTGGTGGCCCATGTCTGCACCGTGATGAGGGTGGCCGAGGCCATCGCCATGCGCTGCAGCGCCGACCTGTCCCTTGTGAGGTCCGGAGCCCTCCTACATGACCTGGGCCGCAGCCGTACTCACGATATTCGACATGGCGTCGAGGGAGCAAGACGCGCCAGGGAGCTAGGGCTGCCTGAATCCCTGGTCATGATCATACAGAAGCATGTTGGAGCAGGCATCACTCCCGAGAACGCTCGTGATCTGGGATTGCCGCCGCTTGACTACGTGCCATCCACGCTGGAGGAAATGATAGTATGCCATGCTGATAATCTCGTCGACGATGACAAGGTCATAACCTCCCAGGACGCCTATCTCGACTACGCAGGCAAGGGGCTGGAGGAGCAGGGAAGGAGGATGCTGGATATGCATCGAACCTTGTCAGAGGCATGCGGCATGGACGTGGATGAGATAACGAAGGCGATAGACCTCAAAGGCCAAGGTCCATGCTCGAACTACCTGTGACCCTCATTCCAGCGGGGCGGTCAGCCTCTTGTGCTTGCCGCTGAGGTATTCATCCCTTAGCTTATGATAGTCCCTGGCGTTCTCCAGGGCCCTTGCTTCTAGAGAAGGATCGTCACTTCTGACGATCTTTGCAGGAACCCCGATCACGAGCGAGCGAGGCGGGATGTTCATCCTTCCAGTGACGACCGCACCCGCCCCGATTATGCATCCTTCTCCGATCACCGCCCCTTCCACTATGGTGCAGTTCATGCCGATGATGCAACGATCGCCTATGTGGGCACCATTGATTATCGCCCCATGTCCCACTGTGACATCCTTGCCGATAATGGTGGGATGCTCGTTGTTGACATGGATGACCGCCTGGTCCTGGACATTGCTGCCTTCTCCCACCACTATGTCGTTCTCATCCCCTCTGAGAACGGCGTATGGCCACACGCTGACGCCATCGGCCAACTTAACACGTCCTATGATGACCGAGGCTGGGTCGATGTATACGCCCTTGCCTATCATGTCTCTTTGCATGAATATCGGCGTCAGATCTTGACAGGTTTCTTCATGGTGACACGCTTGGGGAAGTACTTCAGCAGGATGACATCACCAACGGCGCCGATCCAGCGGAACGGGACGTTGACAGCCTTGGATTCTTCCACCAGCAAGGGATTGGTCTCTCCGATGAACAGGCCGTCCACGCGCTTATTGTCCAGATCGATGACTAGATTGTTGACATTTCCTAAGAAAATCCCATTGGGCGTGTAGACCTGCAATCCGATCAGTTCCGAGGCTTCCTCTAGCATGAGTTCATCCCAGCATTGGTATCGGCTTGTATATCTTAAATATTATCCTGCAAGTCGAGCCTGGTGGATCAGGACGTCACCACGACCGTTCCACGGTCATGACCATGGACGATATAAGGATGGCACGGCCATTGACGCTCTGGACCGTACCCATTGGAGATAATCTATTTATTAGCGAATGGATAATACGGTTTTGCATCAGTTATGCACAACCGAGAGGATGACCATATGGACGAGCTTGAAAGGATCAGGGAGAAGAAGATGCAGGAGATGGCCGCCAGGAATGATTGGCCGTCAGAGCCTGTTAACGTGAACGATGATAACATCAACGACTTCATCAGACGCTATGGTCTCGCACTTGTAGACTGCTGGGCCCCGTGGTGCGGGCCCTGCCGCATGATGTCCCCCGTCATCGACGCCCTCGCCAAGGACCTGCAGGGCAAGGTGGCCTTTGCCAAGCTGAACACCGATGAGAACCAGAGGACCGCCATGCGCTACACCATAGAGGCCATCCCCACCCTGCTCGTGTTCAAGGATGGAGAACTGGTCGACCGATGGGTAGGGGCTAGACCAAAGGAAGACCTGGCTCGCCGTTTGCAGGCCATGCTTTGAGGCAAGGCCGACCACAAACACCTTCCCTTTCCTTCTTGCCAGGACGGCGATCCTGTCTTACAGGGCCCCGCCGCGTCCGAAAGTACAAATTCCCGTAGCCGAATCCATTATCGATCAACATGGATGTGGACGTAGCGATCATAGGCCTGGGGCCCGCGGGGCTGCAAGCGGCCATTCATGCAGCCAGGAAGAAGGTCAGCGTGGTTGCCCTAGGAAAAAGCGACAGTTCCGCCCTCAAGAAAGCGGAGGTGGAGAACTACTTCGGCATACCTCTGGCCAATGGTCAGGACCTCCTCCGCATCGGACGGGAGCAGGCACAGCGCTTCGGCGCATCTATCGTCGAGGAGGACGTGATACACCTCACCAAGGATGGGGACACGTTCAAGATCATCACCGAAAACGACCTCGAGGTCAGATCCAAGGCCGTCATCCTTGCCATGGGCATACGCCGTGCCAAGCTGAACGTGCCAGGGGAGAAGGACTTTCTGGGGAGAGGGGTCAGCTATTGCGCCTCATGCGATGCGGGCTTCTTCCGCAACCGGGCCGTGGCGGTTATCGGTGAGGAGTCGGAGGCGGCGGAGTCCGCCATACTTCTTAGCGAGTATGCATCCCAGGTCTATTGGGTGCATCGCGAACTCAAGGTCTCGCCCCGGATGTTGGAAAAGGTTGCTGGAAAGAATGTCACGATGGTTCCAGGCGACCCTGCGAGGATCGTTGGGGAAGGGTCCGTCACCGGGCTCGAGCTGAAAGATGGACAACGTCTTGACGTCCAGGGAGTCTTCATCACTCTGGGAGCCAAGGGCTCGATGGACCTTGCGCTGGAGCTAGGCATCCTACCAGACCCCTCCGGAAAGATCTCCGTCGATGAGAACTGCCGCACCGAGATGGAAATGGTGTATGCCTGCGGCGACGTCACCGGTTCGCCGTGGCAGCTGGCACGCGCCGTTGGACAAGGATCGGTGGCCGGAGAGAACGCCGCCAAGGCAGTGCGGCAGGGGAAGGCCTGATGGCCCTGGAGAACAAGCTCATCGCCGGCATATTGCGAGACGAGGGAGGTTTCAGGGACGCCTTCCGTGAAGTGCTGGACGAGGACCTCAAGATGAGCATACACGAGTTCTGCACCTCGACCGGACTGTCCCCCAGCACCATCTATAAGATCATGCAGGATCGAAGGGAACCGAACCTGCGTACCGTACGGGAGATCATACGGGCGGTAAGGAAGCTGGAGAATCGCCCCGGCGGCAACTTCATCGCCGTCATCGGCCACCGCGTGGTCCTCAATCAGATAGAGGAGAGGATAGTACGGGTGGACGGGCGGGACATCCGCATCAAGGAATATCCCGCTGCCAGCATCGAGGACGCCATCGTGGCCGCCGTTCACGCCGAGAGGGATGGCGCAATCGCCCTGGTGTGCGCCCCCATCGCGGCGCCTACGGTGGAGAAGATATTGACGATACCCGTCTCCATAGTCATCCCTCAGGAGAGCGTGGTGCGGGCCATCGCCAGGGCGGCGGAGAAGACCATCTAGGCACCGGTCTTCTGCACCTCAAGCTCATCCAGTATGTTCTTGCGCAGGGCGATGAACTCGCTGGACGCACGGTCCCTGGGCCTTGGAAGATCGATGTTCCACAGGTTCTTGACCGTGCCAGGGCGACTCGTCATGACGACGATGCGGTCCGCCAGGAAGACCGCCTCGTCCACGGAGTGGGTCACGAACAGGACGGTCTTCTTGGTCTCCTTCCATATCCGGAGGAGCTCCATCTGCATCTGATTCCGGGTCTGGGCGTCCAGGGCGCCGAACGGCTCGTCCATCAGCAGGACGGCAGGGTCATTGGCCAAGGCACGTGCGATCCCCACCCGCTGCTTCATCCCGCCGGACAGTTCCTTGGGGTAGGAGCGTTCGAAGCCTTTCAGGCCCACCAGTTCCACGTACTTCTGGGATATCTCCGCCCTCTTCTCCGATGGGATGCCCTTGAGCTCAAGGCCGAACTCGACGTTCTTCTTGACGTTCCGCCAGGGGAAGAGGCCGAACTCCTGGAAAACCATGCCTCGGTCGGACCCAGGGCCCTCGATGTCCTCTCCCCTGACCTTCATGCTGCCGGAGGTTAGCGGTTCCAGGCCCGCCACCATGCGAAGCAGGGTCGTCTTGCCGCAACCGGATGGGCCCAGGATGCAAACGAAATCTCCGTTCTTGACATCAAGATTGAAGTTCTCTATCGCCACCATCGCCCCATCGTCCTTGGGGAACGTCTTTTTCAGATTCTTGATGGAGAGGATCACATCATGCCCATCCATATTTTCACCCTCTTCTCCAGGTATTCGCTCACGGTCAGGGTCACGATGCCCAATAGTCCGACCACCACCATGCCGGCGAACATGATGTCATAGCGACCTATGGTCTGTCCTGCGGTGATGAGCACACCGACCCCGCCTCCCTGGGCGGCGAAGAGCTCGGCCGCAACTATGCACATCCATCCTATCCCTACTCCGATCTTCAATCCGGCCATGATGAAGGGGATGGAAAATGGGAAGATGACCTTGGTGAACACCTGTCGGTTGGACGCTCCTTGGGTCTTCGCAACATCGATGAGCAACGGGTCGACACTTCTGACCCCGAAGATCACATTGGAGAGTACGGGGAAGAAGACGCCTATGAATATGGTGATGACCGGGCCCCAGAACAGGCCCAGGGAGAGTAGGAGGAAAGGTACCCACGCTATCGGTGGAACAGGCCTCAGCACCTCAATTATGGGCTTGCTGAAAGCATCGATCAGGTAGGAGTAACCGATCAGCAGGCCAAGCGGCACTGCGATCACGATCGCTATAACGAAGCCGAGAGCGAACCGTCCTAGACTGGCATTGATGTTCGCCAACAGTGGCTGATGGGTGACAGGATCCCATTCCCAGGAGGCCACCAGGGCATTCCAGACCTCCAGTGGCGTAGGCAGGTAGTAGAAGTTCTGACCCTGCAGATATATGGACAGAAGCCACCACCCAGCAATGAACAGTGGGAGGGAGGACACCATCAGTCCAATCCTTAGCGGGTCGGACCTTGCGAGATAGGCGCGCAGCCCGCTCTTCGTTTCAGAGGAATAATTCATCTTGTTCAACACCTAACTTTGATATAAAAATAAAAATGTTTGGAGCTGGCTCAGCGTACGAGCCTGTACCCATACTTCTCGGCGATGGTGACGAGAAGCAGATACTGTATGCTCGACGGGCCAGGCTGACCGATCGTCAGGCCGTCCAGGTCATCGATGGTCCTGTCCCCAGCAACCACCAGGGCGGACCCCTCGGTGTTGGCAAGCGCCAGGATCTTCACGTTGATACCAAGGTTGGCGCTCTGGAGGAGAACTGGCGGAGACCCAAGGTAGGCCATCTGGATGTTGGAATCCGAGGCGAACGCTGTCATCACCGCCCCCCCATTGGCATAACCTGCCGATGGCATGCCCGAAGGGTTCTCGGTCCGGATTCCATAGATCTCGAAGAGAGTCCGTCCGTCCTCGGTGACCCTCGAATCCTCAGCAACGACCCGGGCGAACTGGTGCAGATCGCCCTGCAGGTAGCCGATGCGAACGGTCTCCAGAGGCGTCCCATCCGCAACCGGTTCAACACTTGCAGCCATGTCCAGATAGTTCGTGTCCACAATGTTGTTCACGAACGACTCGACATTGGGGACCCTGTTGGACTGGATGAGGGAAGCGTTGATGTATGAATTGGTATACATCCTCAGGTAGGAGACGGTTTCCGGGGTGATCTCGTAGGTCAGCTTCATGTTCTGGAGCGCCGCATCGACGACTTCAGGCGAACGGTCGCTGAAATCCGCTCCAATTTCTAGAAGAAGCTCGTAATCGTCCGGATTCGTATCCTTGTTCGCAATGGCATTCAATATCCAGAGGTTGGCTTCCATGTGGGCCTTGAGGACCTTTGCAACCGTCTGGGGGTTGGATTGGGTGAAGCTGGTATCCGCAACGACGACACAGCAAGGGTGATTTGGCCATATCTCCCCGGACTGTATCAGGGCCTTGGCCGTTCCCGCGACGACGGAATCGGACACATACGGCTCCCAGCTGACTCCTCCATCGATCGTGCCTTGTTGCATGAAGGCCTGCTGGTTCACAGGAGGCACATCAAGATACTTGATGGCCTTCTCCTGCGATGGATTCAGGGCGCCAGAGACCAATATGCCTGCCACGATTACTATGGCAGCCACGGCCACGGCGATGATGATAGTTCTCTTTTCCATAGTGGAGCGCCTGGGCCTTTGAGAACGGTCACGATATATATCCCTTATTTCTAAATGGGTTATCAGTGTCCTTTTTGTGATAATATCTTACTTCCCTTTCACTTTGGTCACTTAATCCTCAATATCCGGACGTTCAGGTATGAGCCGATGTATAGCGACGCATTGATCGAGAGAATGTTCAGCTGGTCGTGAAGATAAAAAAGTATATACCTTTACAAACATCAGCTGTCGGTATTAATGTTCGAGCTTAACGTCGAGAGCAACACTCCCTTGACGCCACTGAAGGACGTCGACGACATCGCGTTGCAGTTCCTCACCCATATAGGATATCTGCCAAAGGGGTACAATCCCAAGACCAACGTGGTGGACACGCAGGAAAGCGTGCCTTACCGCCTGTTCATGGACTGCTTCATGCGCAACATCAAGAGGGCATGGCAGGTGGAGGAGCTCGCAGCCTACCTAGGCACCACCAAGCCGACCATCTACCGTCACCTCAACAAGCTTAAAGCGATCGACATACTGGAGGAGGTGGAAGTGGAGCGGGACGGCGGCACGAAGCGTGGATACCGCATAAGGTATGGCGATCTTCGCAAGGCATGGTCGTTCACCGAGGCCAACGTGGAGATGGCCATGGAGAACTACCGTCAGACCGTCGACCACCTCCAGAAGCTGATAGAGGAATCGTCCAGATGATGAAACGGTTCAAAAGGGCCTCATCATGACGGACGCCTCATCATCGCTTGGTCAGGGTAGAACGTACCAGGGGTGACGGAAGCGATGATCGACGCGGCCATATCCGACACCGTTGCCGGGATAGAATGACATGGACCTATTGAAGGAAGATAGGAGCGACGTGGCGCTGAAGGAATACCACAGGGAACTGGTTCAACGCCTTCTCGACGGCAGGATCCAGGACAAGGACGGTCTCCAGCAGACCAAGATCGAACTATGCCGCAAGCACAAGCTGAAGGGCGTACCACCGAACTCGGAGACCCTGGCCCTTCTGAGCGGCGAGGACCTGGAGAGGGCAGAGGCCATACTTCAGCGCAAGCCGGTGAGGACGCTGTCCGGCGTGGCCGTGGTGGCGGTGATGACCTCTCCCGCGCCATGCCCGCACGGCAAGTGCATCTTCTGCCCGGGCGGCGTCGACAACGGTTCCCCGCAGTCGTACACGGGCAAGGAGCCCGCTGCGCGCCGCGGTGCAACGTACGCCTTCGACCCGTACGAACAGGTCAAGGGCAGGATAGAGCAGCTGAAGGCCATAGGCCATAATGCCAGTAAGGTCGATCTGATCGTCATGGGCGGAACCTTCACCTCCCGCCCTAGGGAGTATCAGGAGAACTTCGTCAAGCGATGCTTCGACGCCATGAACGGGGTCGACTCCCGCACCCTGGAGGAGGCACATACGCTCAACGAGACCGCGCCCAGCCGTTGCATCGGGATGACCGTGGAAACGCGTCCGGACTCTCTAACGGAGGAGCAATGCGCCGCCTCCATGCAGCTCGGTATGACCAGGGTGGAGATGGGCGTCCAGGTGCTCGACGACGCCATCCTGAGGAGCGTGAATCGAGGACATGGCCTGCAAGCCGTGATCGATGCCACCACGGTCGCCAAGAAGGCAGGCCTCAAGGTATGCTACCACATCATGCCTGGCCTGCCGGGCTCGTCTCCCGAACGAGATCTGGAAAGCTTCCGCCGCATGTTCGAGGACCCCTCCTTCAGACCGGACATGCTGAAGATCTATCCCACCCTGGTCGTGAAGGGCACAAGGCTCCACGAGATGTGGGAGTCTGGCGAATATGCTCCGTACACCACAGATGAGGCTGTGGAAGTGATCGCCAGGATGAAGGCGATGGTCCCACCCTACGCGAGAATACAGAGGATCCAGAGGGACATCCCCGTCCCTCTCATCGAGGCCGGTGTGGACAAGGGCCATCTACGCGAACTGGTCAAGGATCGCATGCGGGATCATGGGACATCATGCGCCTGCATAAGATGTCATGAGGTCGGCCTGATGGGGATAGAGAGCTATAGCATGGAGGAGACGAAGGCGGGCGGGATCACATATGACGCCTCTGGCGGACTCGAACACTTCCTCACGATCTCTCTTCCGAAACGGGACGCGATCGTAGGGTACGTGCGCCTCAGAACGGGCGACGGCCCCGTGGCAGGGATAAGGGAGCTGAAGGTGTTCGGCAAGGCGGTACCCATCGATCAGGAAGGGGAGGGATGGCAGCACCGTGGCTTCGGCCGAGAGCTGGTGGCCCGCGCGGAAGAGCGGGCGATGGAGGAAGGCTGTAAGGCCATCCGCGTCACCAGCGGGGTCGGGGTCCGTCGTTATTATGCGGCCCTCGGATACGCTCGCGACGGCACATACATGATGAAGCGGCTGTGAACGCTCCACATCTCTAAATATCGGGCCGATGCAAAGGACATCCCATGCGACCTTGCACCCGAGAGAAGCTGGAACGTTCCGAGGAAGAGTGGAGGCGCATCTTGACCCCGGAGCAGTTCCGCATACTTCGTCAGGATGGTACCGAGCCGCCCTTCCGAAACAAGTACTGGGACAATCATGCGAAAGGCACCTACCTATGCGCTGGATGCAAGAGCGAACTGTTCTCCTCAGAGACGAAGTTCGAGTCGGGAACGGGATGGCCCAGTTTCTACGAGCCGATATGCGATGGTGCTGTGGAGGTGACGGAGGACAAACGCTTCGGAATGGTGCGCGATGCCGTGGTCTGCGCACGATGCGGCGGGCATCTTGGACATGTGTTCAGGGACGGCCCGCCCCCCACTGGCCTAAGATATTGTATGAACTCCGGGGCCCTGGAGTTCAGAGAAGAATGATCCGATGACGGCCCCGGCTCCGCTCACACGTTCGAGACGGACATCACGACGACGTCACGGACCGCCTTCATCTCGCTGAACGGCAGGACCAATCGACCCTGGGCATCGGTCCTGTAGAGGCGGGTCTCGACCTCCTGGGCAGGAACCACTAGGACATTCTGTATGTCCCCACTGGCAGTGTTTATCAGAAAGTTCTCTATCATTCCCAGGATCTGTCCGTCGTTGGTCATTACCGTCTTTCCCTTGAGCTCAGTGATAAATTTCCTCATCCCAGCAACCTCTTGTGAAGTGATTTCCGACCGAGCAAGAATCAGGTCTGCCGTATTTAACACATCCGAAACGTCACAGGTCCGCCGTTTCGATTGGCGCACCTCGATGCATTACCTGAGCACACCCTTGAAATGCTCGAGGCGCGCCCTCGCATTGACGGTGGATCCATTTCCGTAAGAGGTCCGGCCGATGCCGGTACGGATCCCATGCGTTCCCCCTGATCTCTATGGGCATGGGGCGAACCCTCCTTGCTCTACCTGTACACGCCTGGGTCCCGCCACTTCGGTACGGAAGGATCTATGCTGCGGCGGAAGTCCTCGTACCATTTCATGACATCCTTCGAACACGACGCCCTGACGACCTTCAAGGCCGCATCGAAATGCCGCTGTTCGATCTCACCGGCCTTGGGGTTCTCGCGCAGGGCGGTCATGGCGGCCTCTCGGCACAGCGACTCAATGTCCGCTCCAACGAAGCCATCCGTCCTCGCCACCAGTTCGTCCAGGTCGACGCCCTTCAGCGGCATTCGGGCGGTGTTGATGCGGAGGATGCTCATCCTCGCCGGCGCGTCAGGAAGAGGAACGAGGGCCAGGCGGTCGAAGCGGCCGGGGCGTAACAGCGCCGGATCGATCATGTCCGGCCGGTTGGTGGCGGCCATGACGGTGACCTGGTCCAGGGGTTCGAAGCCGTCCATCGACGTCAGTAGCTGGTTCACCACACGTTCGGTCACGTGGGAGTCTGCCGAGCTGCCCCTTCGGGGAGCGATCGCATCGATCTCGTCCAGGAACACGATGGCCGGCGCCACCTGCTTGGCCTTCTTGAATATCTGGCGGATGGCCTTCTCCGACTCTCCAACCCACTTGCTCAGTATCTCCGGCCCCTTGACCGAGATGAAGTTGACGCCGCATTCGTTGGCCACCGCCTTGGCGATGAGCGTCTTCCCCGTTCCCGGCGGCCCGTAGAGAAGGATGCCGCGACCTGGCTTGATGCCCATGCGCTCGAAGCACCCCGGGTCCTCCAGAGGCAGCTCCACCATCTCGCGCAGCAGCTGCTTTACGTCGTCGAGACCGCCCACGTCCTCCCAGCGCACGTTGGGTACCTCGATGGCGACCTCGCGCATCGCGGACGGCTCCACCTCCCGCCTAGCTTCGTTGAAGTCGTCCTGCGTCACTCGCATCGACTCCAGCACGTCGGGCGCCACGGGCCTGTCGAGGTCCAGGTCGGGAACGTGGCGGGCGAGGCACTTCATCGCCGCCTCCCTGGCCAGCGCGGCAAGGTCCGCTCCGACGAAGCCATGGGTAGAGCTGGCCAGCCTATCCAGGTCCACGTCCTTCTCCAGAGGCATTCCGCGAGTATGGATCTGCAGGATCTCCAGACGGCCCTCTCTCGTCGGGACCCCTATCTGGATCTCGCGATCGAAGCGGCCGGGGCGGCGCAGCGCCGGATCGATGGCGTCCTCTCGATTGGTCGCGCCTATGACGATGACCTGCCCGCGGCTCCCCAGGCCGTCCATGAGGGTGAGCATCTGGGCCACCACCCTGCGCTCCGTCTCTCCCGTGGCATCCTCTCGCCTGGGCGCGATGGAATCGATCTCATCGATGAAGATGATGGACGGCGCGCCCTTCTCCGCTTCCTCGAACTTCTCGCGCAGCTTCTCTTCGCTCTGTCCATAGTACTTGGACATTATCTCCGGGCCGTTTATGCTGTAGAAGTTCGCCCCCGATTCGTTGGCCACCGCCTTGGCGATGAGCGTCTTCCCCGTTCCCGGCGGTCCGTAGAGAAGGACGCCCCGCGGGGGGACTATGCCCAGGCGGTCGAACAGCTCGGGGTGCTTGAGAGGCAGCTCGATGATCTCACGTACGCGTTTGAGCTCGTCCCCCAGGCCGCCGACGTCATCGTAGGTGACGGAGGTGGAGGCGACCTCCTCCGCCTCCACCGGTTCGGTCTTGACCACGAGGTCGGTATGGCTGCCGACGACGACCACGCCTGAGGGCACGGTGCTGACCACCACGAAGGGGAGGAATCCGCCCATCAGGGCGATGTTTGGGATGATGATGGCGTCCCCCTTCACCAATGGCCGGTTGGTGAGCCCTTTCTTGAACAGCTCTTCCACTCCCTGGCCGAAGCGGACCCTCTTTCCTGGTGGGATCTTGGGGGCCACCACTATCTTGGTGGCCGGCTGGGTCTCGGCCTTCATGGCCGTCACCTTCTCGCCGATGCTCACGCCAGCGTTGGAACGTATCATCCCATCGATCGAGATGAGCCCTTTCCCCTCATCCTCCTGAGGGGCCCTGAAGACCTTGGCCGCGGTCCTTCTCTTGCCGATTATCTCGATGAAATCCCCCATGTCCACGCCCAGCGCCTTCCTGGTCTCGGTGTCGATCCTGGCCCTCCCCAGGCCCACCTCGGACTGGTGCTGAGCGCTCGCCACCTTAAGCGTCACCTGCTCGCCCACACGATGCCCCATCAGGGGAAGCGTGGATGGCGATATTAAGCTTAGGCCGTGGGTTCCATTATGATTAAATTCCGACCCGCTCTTGATAGGTGCATGGAGATGACGCCGGAATGCATCCCTTGCCTGCTTGGAAGGGTGCTGTTCGAGTCCGAGCTATGCGCTCCCCACCGTGCCGCGGAGGCGATGCGGGACGGACTGGCGGTCCTTCACGCCAGCTATGTCCCCGGGGCGAACTCCGCCGAGGTCGCCACCAAGGTGCATCGCAAGGTGTACGATGTGCTTGGCTGCGACGATCCCTACGCCGCCCTCAAGGAGAGGAGCGACCAGGTCGCAGCTTCCCTGCTGGACCGCGCTCGCGGATTCATAGACCGCTCCGACGACCGCCTGGAGGCGGCCGTGCTGGTGGCCATCGCCGGCAACGTCATGGACTTCGGGATACCCGGACATGATGACCCTGAGCAGCTCAGGGACGATCTCGACGCCATACTGGCGCAGGGATTGGACGTCAACGACGTGGATGGTATGAGACGGAGGCTCGGGCCCGGCCGAAAGGTCGTATATCTCACGGACAACTGTGGCGAGTCGGTCCTGGACAGGTTGCTGGTCGATGAGATAAGGAGGACAGGTGCCACGGTCATCGGCGTCGTGAAAGGGGCCCCTGTGCTCACCGACGTGACCATGGAGGAGGCGCCACGGGCCGGGCTGGACAAGGCGTTCGACCAGATGCTCACGACAGGCATGTTCGCCGTCGGGCTGGACGTCGGGCGGATGGATGAGGAGCTCAGATCCGTTCTGGATGACGCCGACATCATCATAGCGAAGGGAATGGCGAACTACGAGTCCCTCTCCGACGCTGGGATAGGGCCAATCATATATCTCATGCGGGCGAAGTGCCGTCCGGTGGCCGAATCCATAGGGGCTCGGAAAGGCGACAACGTGGCCAGGCTGTTCCCATGACCGACGAATCTATTATACGCGGAGGAGTTCCATCTTCTAACTCCATGTTCAAGGATAGTCCAATGCTCATGAGAACGAAGGTGCCCACGAATCTCCGGGGGGTCGCATGAGCGTAGCGCGTCAGGCAGTCGTCCTTGCCGGTGGAAAGGGGACAAGACTTCGTCCGCTCACCAACACCAGGCCAAAGCCTCTTCTTCCAGTCCTTGGCCGGCCCTGCGTCGATTACGTGATCGAGTCGCTGGCGAACGCAGGGGTCGAAGAGGTCTTCCTCACCTGCGGATACCGCTCCGAGGACATGGTGGAAGCGCTAGGTTCCGGCCGCCAGTTCGGCGTGGACATGATCATGTGCTTCGAGGACCGCCCGGCAGGGACGGCGGGGGCGGTCAAACTGATCGAGGATCGGCTGGAGGACAGGTTCGTCGTGGCATCAGGGGATGTTCTGGCCGACGTCGACGTCCGTTCCCTGGTCCAGCAACATGTGGGGAACGGGGCCATGGCCACGATGGCCCTCACCACCGTGGAGAGGCCGGAAGAGTTCGGGATAGTCGGCCTGGATGACACAGGCAGGATCGAGAGGTTCAAGGAGAAGCCGCGCACCGAGGAGGTGTTCTCCAACCTCATCAATGCTGGAATATACGTCCTGGAGCGGGACGTGCTTCCCGAGATACCACAGGGGGAGATGTATGATTTCTCCAAGCAGCTGTTCCCCAAGCTGCTGGCAGCTGGCTGGCCGCTCTACGGCGCCCGTCTGGGCGGACTGTGGAAGGACATCGGACGCCCGCGAGACCTTCTGGACGCCAACATCCAGATGGCCGACCGGAGAGGGCGCGCCATCGATGTCGAGGGGGCCGAATGCTCCGGACGCATCGTGGCGAGCGACCTCACCGCGCGTGGCTGCCGGATCGATGGCCCTGCATACATAGGCGAGGGGGCGTCCATAGGCCGTGACGCGATATTGTCGTCCTCCGCCATCGGGAGAGGCACCAGCATCGGGGACGGCAGCGAGGTGACGGGATCCTTCCTCATGGACGGCTGCTCGCTAGGCGCTCGATGCCAAATAGAGGGCAGCCTTCTAGGGAACGATGTCGTGGTGGGCGATGATACCATCTTGAAGGACTGCACACTGGGAGACGGCGTGCGCATCAAGGGAGGAGTACGGCTGGAGGGCCAGACGCTGGAATAGGTCGGCCGGCCAAGCGATCATCGCGGGCCGCATCCCTCCACATAGTCGTCCGGAGATTGGTGTTGCCAGCCATGGCGGAAATGTCGCTCACGGCGGTATCAGTTCCAAGGTAGCCGGACCTTCATCCCAGCGTTCTGGACCGCATGCCTTGAACGATCGCTTGAAGTACCGACGCCCCTCCCGTTACGGCGCCGCTCATGGCGCAGCCATGTACTTGGACAGGATCTCGCGGGTCCTGGTGCCGTCATCGGTGGCGATGGCGATCTCGTTCACGTTGTTGCCGTGCGTCGCAAGTATGAAAAGCGACTCGATGTTGATCCCTGCCTTGGACAACAGTTTAGTGACCTTGGCCAGCTCCCCTGGTCGGTCTGGGAGGGAGACGACGTCTATCTCCCTTTCCGAGAACTCTATCTTGGCCGCCCGCAGGGCGCTCCTAGTGCTGGCATCATCATCCGTGATCACTCTGATCATCGGACGTGGCGACCCGAGGTCAGTGGATATGCCCATTATGTTGACGGAGTTGCGAGATAGGGCCTCCGCGATCCTCGACACATCCCCTGGCTTGTTCTGGACGAAGATCTCGAACTGTTGAGTCATCACTTCATCAATGTCTGTGCTAGTTTATAATTCTGGGCCGACAGAAGGAGTTAATATCTACGTTCCATTTCAATATTCATGGCCATGGGCAGGAAGGTGGCGGTGGCGATCGTCAACTGGAGGAGAGCTGCAGATACTCTCGAATGTCTGACGACGCTCATCGAACATTCCCCCTGCTCCCTTGATATCGTGGTGGTCGACAACGGTTCGGGGGACGGCTCGGCAGAACTTATCGCGAGCCGGTTCCCTCAAGTACGCTTGATCGCACTGGACCGCAACGAGGGATATGTCGTCGGCATCAATCTGGCCATAAGTGAGGCCTTGAAGGGAGATCCAGAGTTCATCTTGGTGATGAACAATGACGCCGTTTCCACCCCAGGATATCTGGAGCCATTGCTCGACATCATGGACCGCCGACCGCGCTGCGGCATAGCGGGTTCTAAGATCCTTTACTACGACACCGGCTTGGTATGGTTCGGAGGCGGGACATACAATCGATGGCTGGGGTATACGAGGCATCAGCATATGGACGAGGAGGACGCTGAGGATGTGGAGCGACAGGTCGACTACATCACCGGCTGCACCGCGCTCATCCGCTCCGAGGTGTTCCATCGCATAGGGCTCTTCGACGAAGACTTCGACATGTACTTCGAGGACCTGGACTTCTGTCTCCGCGCCAGCAAGGCCGGCTATGAAAGCTGGTACGTGCCATCGTCGGTCACGAGACATAAGGTCTCGGCGTCCGCTGGCATCATGGGGGCAAATGTTTTGACGCCCATGCGTGCGTATCACTACGCACGGAATGCAATGATCGTCATTGGGAAAGGGCGTAGAGGCGTCAAGGCATGCACGTCCGTGATCGGGCAATATTTGGTGGCCTTTCCATACTATGCCATGGGAATACTGCTGGGACCTAGCAAGTCGTCCCTCTTCTCATACGTCAGGGGACTGAGGGAAGGAACGATGTGGCTGCTCAGGAGGGGGGTGTAGGCCTGGCATACATGGGGGCCATGGTCCTCGGTAGAGCCAGATCGTTCCTGTGCCCTGCGGGACTCGCAAAGGTGTTCATCGTCGGCCTGGTCATACGTCTTGCCATCGCGCCCTGGACCTGCTGCCCATTTGACACTTATCCATTCTACAGTGCGAGCGTGGACATGCTGGCCGGCATGGGCATGTACGGGCATGCGGTGTTCTCATATCCCCCTGGATTCGGCTTCGTCATGTACCCCTTCATGTTCTTTCTGTCGTTGTTCACGGATCCATCCCTGTTCGGCAGCTTNCATCCAGAGATGATCGAGGTCGGCATGCTCATCCCTACGGTGTACCCCTTCGTCACCTCCCCGGCGTTCAACCTGGCCCTCAAGNTGCCCCTCATCATAGGCGATGTTCTGACCGCATCCATGCTTTTCCTTCTGATGAGCGAGTGGAAGGGCGAGAGGCTGGGCCGGACCGCTTACATGCTCTGGTTCCTCAACCCGCTGGTCGTTTGGATAAGCTCCGTGGTGGGACAGTTCGATGTGCTGGCGGTGCTGTGCACGCTTGTTGCGGCATACTTCTTCATACACGAGCGTTATGCCCTGGCCGGGCTGTCGGTAGGCGCAGGAATGCTCCTCAAGGTGTATCCGGCGTACCTGGGTCTATTCTTCCTCATCTATCTCCTGCTGGTCGGTGGGGTCGCGTGGAAGGACCGCTTGACCTCCGTCACCCGTTTGATCGGCGGGGCAGCGGCTTCAGCCCTCCCAGCTTTGCCACTGCTCCTCACGACCCCTGAGATGTTGGATATCGTCCTGAGGAGAGCGGGAAACGACTCATTTGGAGGTATCAACCCGTGGTTCATAGCTCCCTATCTAGGCATAATGACGCCGTCTGCAGAGGCGAGCACCGGTGCGCCCGATTTTCTACAGACCCCCATGTTCATCACGCTGGTTGGACTCATCCTTGTCGTCATCGTCGCCATNGNCCTGGCCCGGTCNAGCCGCCCCTTGCGTGAGAGCATTTTCGCCGGCAGCCTGGTGGTGTTGATAATAGCCCTCCTNTTCCGGTCGGTGACCAATCCTCAGCATCTGCTATGGGTNCTGCCCTTCATGCTGATATTCTCCTTCATCGATTCCCGAATGCGAATCCCGATGTTCATGCTGACGGCCTCTGGCCTGTTGGCCTCCCTGACCTTCCGGTCCTTTGCCGTCTTCTTCTACCCTCTGGCCGCCTATACTCCATTGGTAAGTGTGGGGCAGCTGAACTCCATAGTGTTCACGTACTTCTCCGGAGGTCCCGTTCTGCAGGCGATCCTGTTCTCACTCTCTTGCCTATTGGGAGTGATGGCCATGCTGTGGGCGGTGGCCACCGCTACGTCGACACCGTCAGGATGGATACGTGAGAGGTTATGGGGGGCGAGGGAGTGAAGCGCATCATGTTATTGGCCTCGGTAGGGCTGGTAGCCCTGTTGGTCATGGCGGTTCAGCCCACGTATTCAATGCTTCATGTCGACCTAGAGGTCAGGAAGCTGGAGGGAGGTGGGGCGGTGGAGATAGGTTACTCGGTGGGCTCATCCCCTCATCGATACGAGATGATAATATCGGTCATGCCGGTGGATGAGCTGAAGGACGTCCCAGACATCCTCATCGTTGGAGCCGGTGGCCGCCCCGGATGGTCGTCTGCGGTGACTGGACTGTACGATCACATCACCGCCGAACTGAAGATCAGAGGCATTGCGGCCAGTGTCGAAATGGTCGACATCGGCGACCTGGGCTCGGAGATGGACACCAATGATGTGATCATAATCGCCGAGGCGGTGGATATGGACGAAGAGGCCGCTGCTGACCTGATGGCCTGGGTGATGGATGGGGGCCGCCTCATCTGCGTCGGCCCCTCTTCGTTGCCTTTCTGTCAGAAGCTTGTGGACAAGAGATGGACCGGGCCGGACGACTTCCTTCGCGTCAAGTATCAGCGTCTAAACGGTTATCGTATAGATGCGGTAGAGGCAAGCACCTATGCACAAGCCCTTTCACTACGGACCTCCGCGCCCGTCTGGGCCCTGGAGAAAAGATATCTTGATGATCTCGGTGCGATTACCATCGGCTACCTGCATCATGACGAGGACGGCGATCTCGTAACCTCGGCCATGGTGCCGCTGGGAGAAGGAAGGCTGATATTGTTCGGCGGCCCGGTCTCTCAGCCATCGGTCGTGGCGGGGGACGCTGCGATCTC
>JGI24713J26584_10000905_pt1 | contig 22083 bp, 20 predicted proteins | sample BioPla4DNA1_FD_26584 | JGI IMG/M metagenome (IMG submission 26584) | reverse complement strand
ATTACTCCCTGGTCTCCTGCTCCAATTATGTCATACTTATCATCTGAAGATTCCTTATGTTCCAAAGACCTGTCTACTCCCAGGGCTATATCTGGTGATTGCTCATTGATAGAAGTAATTACTGCACAGGTGTCTGCATCAAATCCATATTTAGCCCTTGTATAACCAATTTCTTCAACAGTCCTTCTTACCACCTTTGGAATATCAACATAGCATTTTGTTGTAATCTCTCCAACAACCAGTACTAATCCTGTAGTCACAGTTGTTTCACAGGCTACCCTAGCATCCGGATCCTGTTCCAATATTTCATCTAATATAGCATCTGAAATGGCGTCGCATACCTTGTCCGGATGTCCTTCTGTCACCGATTCAGATGTGAAGAACCATCTATTCATAAAATCCCTCCTTATCTTTTGATGCCTTTATCTATTTTTCACTTAATTCCATTCAATTATTAAAAAAACCTCTTCCAAAAGGAAAAGGCAGCATAATTGGCCTCATCTTTCAGAATCAGCGTTCTGTGGGATTTAGCACCTTGTTTGTACCACAAACAGGTTGCCGGGTTTCACAGGGCCCATTCCCTCCACCACTCTTGATAAGGCAAAACCTTATATGACTATATTTGCCAATGTTCAAGACACAATGTCAAAATTTATACTTAATCCATGATAAGTATTGTAACATAATAAAATATGTAAGTCAAACAATTGGATATTTGGCAATAAAGTNAAATTTAGTTAGAATAATGNANNAAATTAANCCTATTTTAAAATAATGAACTATTTTCGCCAGTATTACCTGATTTTTATATCTTGCAAATATCCATCCTATCCCTTATACTATAATAGTGACTGCAAGGGNCAACTAAATAGCGGGGTGTGGCGCAGTTTGGCAGCGCGCGTGGTTTGGGACCATGAGGTCGGAGGTTCGAATCCTCTCACCCCGACCAGACAAAAGAAGGGTTGTAGTTCAATCCTTCTTTTTATGTTTATCAATTAGCTCCCCCTTTACTAATAGATTAACATATAGATGGAATAAGACAAGGGTATACTCCTTTGTCTTGCCTTACATACCAGTGAAAAGGCTATAGATAAAGAAAACCAGCCAGCTTTCTTTATCTATGGCCTTTTTACTTTTGATATTCTTCACTTAATTCAGCATAGAATAGTCCATCCTCAATTGTCAATTGAATTGTCACACACTTGTTATATCTTTGTAATATTATTGTAACTATATTGATATATTTTACCTATATAATATTATCAGNAATGGAAATTTTACATAGTTCTGGAAAGGAGGGTTATTTTTAGTCCTTATTACGGTAGTAAATGGCATTTATTAGATTAGCGAGGTGATTGGATGACTAGAAGCATTAGAAGAATTTTATTTAACATTGCACTACTCTTTATACTTATTTCTGCAATTGTCCCAGCTTATGTTCAAGCAGTGGACATGCCTCAGGTTATATATGAAACCAGCCAGTCAAAATACATAGGCTCAGGAATAAAGTACGAAAATATAAAAAAATTTACATCCCAGGGCTGGTGGAACATTAATCTGGTTAGGGTTGATTTAACAGATGAATACGCAGAAATTAAAGGGCTTTTTAGCGACAAAGGCTTGTCAGCCNGNGATACTGTAAGCAACATGGTAACAAGAAGCAAGGCTGTAGCAGGAGTAAATGGTGACTTTTTCAACTATAGTCCAATACCCCATCCAATGGGTACCTTTATACAGGATGGAGAAATAATTTCATCTCCCATAGAAAGAGCCTATGCTTTACCAACTTTTTATCTAGACCTATTTAATAATCCGGATATAACCTTCTTTGACAGAACTATGAAGATTACTTCCCTTGAGTCAGGTAAAAGTGTCAATATAAGCCTTATAAACAAGGCAGCAGATATGAATATGGTAACCCTTTTAAATAGTAATTGGGGAAGTAAATCCTTTGGAAAACAGTACAGCAATGAAAAAGACGGCCCTATGGTGGAAATGGTAGTTGTAGATGATGTGGTTGTCGATATAAGAATAGACCAGGAAGCGGTAAATATTCCTGAAAATGGGTATGTAATATGTGTAAGGGGAGAAAGAAAGGAACCCCTCCTTGAAAACTTTAAGGTTGGAGACAGGGTAAAATTAGAGCTGGTACTAGCCCTAATTTAGAAAATATTAAGTTTGCCATAGGCGGCGGCAGCATAATATTAAAGGATGGACAAATTATAAATTCAAATATTAATATAGCTGGTAATCAACCACGTACAGGCATTGGTATTACAGAGGATAGGAAGGAACTTATCATTGCTACAATAGATGGAAGGGATGTATCCTATGTAGGGGTAACCCAGGAAGTATTCGCTGCTATTTTAAGGGAATTAGGCGCTTACAATGCTTTAAATCTAGATGGTGGTGGCTCAACTACCATGGCTATTAAGCCTGTAGACAAGCAAATTGCCGAAGTAGTAAACAAGCCCTCTGAAGGTACAGAACGTAAGGTTGTAAATGGCATAGGAGTATTTACCAATGCACCTAAGGGAGAGCTTTCCTATATAGAAATTGAAACTGACGAAGCAAAAATGTTTCCACATACTACTAGAAGCTTTACTGTAAAGGGATATGACCAGTACCACAATCCTTATGAAATAGACCAAAGTAAGGTTTACTATACTGTAAATGGAATTGAAGGAGAAATGGCAGGAAACAAATTCAAGGCCTTCTCACCGGGTAAAGGTGCCATAACAGCCCACTATGAAGACTTAACAGCTTCCATAGAAATAAGGATCCTAGATGAGGTAAAAAGCTTACTTGTCCCAGTATCAAGATTTACCCTACAGCCAAATGAAAGCAGAACCATATCTACAGTATACGGGCTAGATAGAAATGGTCATAAGGCAAAAATCTACCATGAGGATATAGAGTGGACTGTATTAGGAGATATAGGCCATTTTGAAAATGGAATATTCTACAGCAATGGAAATGTAGGGGCAGGTGCATTAAGACTTAGGGTCGGAAATGCTATTGGTAATATACTCATATCAGTAGGAAGCGATGAAGGAAAGGCTGTGGAAGACTTTGAAAATATCAGCAGTTTTGATTCCCTGGTATATCCAGATACTGTTAAAGGAAGCATTGCTTTAAGTGATGAAGCAAAAACAGGAAATCACAGCCTGAAGCTTAACTATGATTTTACTGAAGGAGAAGGAACCAGGGCCTTTTATGTAAGATTATTACAGGGAGAAAAGGTAGGCCTTGGCTTTGAAGGCACACCAAATAAACTTTCCCTCTGGGTAAAGGGTGATGGAAAGGGTGCCTGGTTGAGAGGGAAGATTGTAGATGCCAAGGGTAAGGGCTACAATATAGACTTTAAGAGATTCTTGGATTCCACAGAATGGGAAAGGGTTGAAGCCTTAATCCCAAGTGAAGTTACCTACCCAATCACTTTAGAAAGAATATACCTGGTTGAAATTGAAAGCAACAAGAAATATGCCGGTGAAGTACTGATAGATGGACTGGAAGCCTACTATCCACCTAAGTATGATGAAACAATAGCACCTAAGGAAACAAAATTAGTAGATGAAAAGAATGTAAAGGCTGAAAAGATTGAATCCAGCCTGTCAGTAGTTGTAACCAGGCTGCCTCAATTGAAGGAAGAATTAGACCAAAATATAGTTCAATCTATTTACAATAAAATAATCTCCTCTACAAGTGGATCTAACTTAAGCCTGATTGTAGGACAAGATGATGAGTTAAATAAAAATATTAAATCCAATAGGATTATAAACATAGGTAAACCCTATGTAAATCACAGATATGAAAATCTATTAATTATAGATGCTAGCAGTGCTAGAGGAGGACTTAGACCTACTAATCCTCAGCAGTGGATATGGTTAAAGGAAGCAGTTAACAATACCGATAAAAATCATATAATGTTATTTTTAAACACTCCAGTATTTGGACAAGGTGGCTTTAANGACCCATTGGAAGCAGATCTGCTTCACAATATGCTAGCCAANTCCTATGAAAATGGCAAGACAGTATGGGTAATATATCCTGGAACTACTACCAAAGTAGAGCTTAAAGANGGAGTAAGGTATATCCAGCTAGACAACAGACCTGTTAATAATGAAGCAGAATTAAAATATATAAATTCTATAGAGTTTACAATTAATGATGAGGAAATAACCTATCAAATACATTAAAATACCCCCATATCCTCATTTTAAAAGGCGGCTTATGCCGCCCTCTTTTTTATGAGATATAGTACATGATTCCAACAGTTATAATAGTAAGTATAATTACTAAAATACTGTAGACTATCCTCCTTAACATAAAAAATCACTCCCTTAATCCTTTAATATTATTAACAGATAAGGGAGTTTTTAATCCTATATACTTACATATCCTTTTGTAAATTGTTCATACAACATTTTAGCTATACCAAATCCCTGGTCCTTCTTTGATACTTCCTTTGAAATTTCATCTATATACATTTCTTCAAATATTTCAACGGCAGTACTTTTAGGTATTAAGCCACCATGGGGAACAGTTTTTTTCATTTCCTTTAATACCATACTTAAAAATATGGATTCAAATTCCTTGCATACTTCCTTTAAGGCTTCCTTATCCTTACTTTCCTTAGCCTCTTCAGCCTTTTCCTGAAAATGCAGGGATTTATCATATATGTTTAAGCTATTTATTTCCATACTACCACTCCATTATCTCTTTAGATTGCTAATTACCTGCAGCATTTCATCTGATGTTTGTATGGCCTTTGAACTAATTTCGTAGGCCCTTTGGGCTGTTATCATCTTTACCATTTCATCTACCACCTTCACATTTGAAGCCTCAAGGTATCCCTGCATAATCCTCATGTCCATTTCTTCAGCATCTACAGGTATTTCTTCTCCAGAGGCAGGCGTTGCCCTATACAGGTTGGACCCTTCTGCCAACAGTCCTTCAGGATTTACAAATTCAACTATTTTAAGCCTGGCTATTTCAACCAGCTCTCCATCTTCATCATAGGCAGTAATATATCCCATCCCATCTATGGTAATGTCCTTTAAACCCGATTCTATGTATATTTCATTGTCATCTTCATCCAGTACTATATAGCCTTCATTGGTAACCAGCATTGCTTCATCCATGTCAACACTTAGCTTGAAGCTGCCATCCCTAGTATATCTAATCTCTTCATTAGGTAGCATTACTGCAAAAAATCCAGGGCCATCAATGGCCAGATCAAAGCTACCATTGGTTTCAATAAAGCTGCCATTTGAAAAATCCCTTCTTGTAGCAGATACCATGGCCCCATGGCCTACCTGCAAGTTTGCAGGACTTCCCTCTTCATCTACCAGATTGTCCCTTCTTAGGGTTGCATAGAATAAATCTTTAAATTCTGCCCTTTGGGCCTTATAGCCTGTAGTATTCACATTGGCTAGATTATTGGCAATAGTATCTATATTAAACTGTTGTGTCTTCATACCTGTTGCAGCAGTCCACAATGCTCTCAAAAAAGCCACCCCCTATATTCTTCCTAATTCATTTACAGCCTTCTCCAGCATTTCATCCTGCATCCTTATAAGCTTCTGTCCCATTTCAAACTCCCTTAAAAGGCTGATCATCTCCACCAGTTCATTTATGGCATTTACATTGGAACTTTCTAAATAGCCTTGAAGCACTTCTCCTTCATAGGGTATTTCCTCAGGCTCAACCCCTTCTTCCATAATATATAGATTGTCCCCAATTTTTCTTAAAAATTCCCTGTTTTCCAGGTCAACTATATTAAGGCTATCAACCACATTACCATCTACCAATACCTGTCCCCTTTTATTTATAACTACTTCCCCTTGGCCAATATTTATAGGCCCGGACATACACTGTACTATGTAGCCAGTGGATGTAACAAGCTGGCCATTTTCATTGAGGGTAAAGGAACCATCCCTGGTATAATATATATTCCCATCCTGGTCTGCAACTCTGAAAAATCCAGAACCACTTAAGGCCAANTCAAATACTCCNCCAGTTTCCATTATCTCTCCCGGGGTAAAATCTGTAACTATCTTTTGGAAGTTGACACCTGCACTTATGGTGCCTATTACAGGGGAAGGTGGATATTGGATGTTGTTTTGCAGTAGGGCTCCAATATCTCCAGCTCCTGCCTGCAGAGGATTGCCATTCATATCCAGTATATAATTTTCATTATCCGTATTCAAATCCTCCCTGCCATCCCTGTAGAAGGTCCTTAAATAGCCTTCATCATCTATGGTAAAGCGTATTTCCTTTACATAACTGTTTCCTCCAGGGGTACCAACTACAAAATAGCCGGTGCTTGTCCTGGCCACATGGACATCTTCACTAACTTCATAGCTAAAATCATCTTCCCCTGATCTAATGCCTGGCCTTCCAGCCCTTATTTTCAATAACAGTTTTTCCGGAAAGCTTTCTGTCAAGGCTATATCNTTTTTATAGCCTGTAGTATTTACATTGGCTAAATTATTGGACAAAACCTCCATCCTTCTCTGGTTGGCTAGAAGTGAAGTTGCCCCTATAAATAATCCCCTATTCACTTAAATTCACCTTCCTAAAGACATATGCTATATCTATATATCGTCACATTTATTTATATCTTTAGCGAACATTTGACCTAATTGAATCAGAATCTACAGAATATGAGTCTAAATACCTAATCCAATCAAGGGCTCTGCCAGTTCCTACTGCCACTGCACTAATTGGATCATCAACAACATAGGTNTNTATGCCAGTCTTTTCCGCGATAAGTTTAGATAAGCCATGAAGAAGAGCTCCTCCACCAGTCATGTATATACCCTTATTTCCAATGTCTGCAGCAAGTTCCGGAGGTGTTCTTTCCAGTACACTATGGACTGTTTCAACAATTTGGGCAATGGGTTCTTCCATTGCTTCCAGCATTTCACTGGAGGAAACCTTAATAACTCTTGGAAGGCCTGTCATGAGGTTTCTGCCCCTTACTTCCATATATACTTCCTTTTGTCGTGGATAGGCAGTTCCGATATTTATCTTTAAATTTTCAGCAGTTCTTTCACCAATGAGGGTATTGTGTTTCTTCCTAATATATCTGGCAATGGCATCATTACACTCATCACCTGCTATTTTAATGGAACGGCTTACAACAATTCCTCCTAAGGAAATGACTGCCACATCCGTAGTTCCTCCCCCTACGTCAACTACCATATTTCCATCAGGCTGTGTAATATCTATTCCTGCACCAATGGCTGCTGCAATTGGTTCTTCTATGAGGAAGGTCTTGCTAGCTCCAGCCTGGTTGCTGGCATCAAGNACTGCCTTTTTTTCAACCTCAGTTATGCCGCTGGGCACACATATAATAACCCTTGGTTTAAATAAGGTTTTCCCAAGAGTTTTAGTAAAGAAATATCTGAGCATCTTCTCTGTGATGTCAAAGTTGGATATGACTCCATCCCTCATGGGCCGTATGGCTATAATATTGCCAGGGGTCCTTCCCAGCATTCTTTTAGCTTCTTCCCCTACGGCCAGTATTTTCTTTGTATTGCTGTCAATTGCAACNACAGATGGCTCATTAAGTACTACTCCCTTACCCTTTATGTAGACCAATACACTTGCAGTTCCTAAATCTATCCCTATATCTGTCCTAAAAGAAAACAAATACCATCATCCCCTCATCATTTTATACTTAATAAATTATACCATAATTTTCTACATAAAAAATCAAAATTTATATAATTATACATCTATTTTACGCAATATTTTAAGGCAAGGGATTACCCTTGCCTGAACCATTAATCATTAATAGCCTTATATTTTAATTTTGTTGCTTTGCCTCCCCTTATATGCCTTTCGGCCTTGTTTTGCTCNAGTACCTGTTTTACCATTGTTGCTATAAGAGGGTTTATCTTAGGAAGACGCTCCGTAACATCCTTATGAACCGTACTTTTGCTTACTCCAAATACGCCTGCTGCTTGCCGTACAGTGGCCTTTTCGCTAATTATGTATTTTGCAATCTCCAGGGCTCTTTCTTCTATATAATCCTTCACTTAGTCTACCCCCTTTGGACTTTATTGGGTTTCTAATCTTTCTAAATACTTATGCATTTTTCCTCACTAATAGAACAAATATCTTCTTTTAATTGGCAATGGATGGTATATATAGGCTAGGATTAATACTTATACCATCTTCAATTACCTCAAAGTGAATATGGGGCTCCATCATCATCTCAATAGCTGCAGTATTTCCTACCTTGCCAACTACATCTCCCTTGTTTACACTGGCACCTTCTTGAATCAATCCATCCTNAGATAAGCTGGCATATTTTGTCAATAGGCTGTCTCCATGGGATATAACAACTACCATACCCCAAAGAGGATCCTCATATACTTCCTGTACAGTACCGGCAAGGGCTGCTACAACTGGTGTATCTAAGGGGGCAAGTATATCTATTCCCTTATGAGCCATCCACTTATCCAGGGTTTCAGAATAGANNAAATTATTTTCTGTATAGCCTTTATCTATGGTTCCGTAAACTGGGAGAACCATTTCTTCTACACTTAAATTGGGTTCTGTATATTCTTCCACATAGTCATCTTCATCTTCCACAATGACCATTTCTTCATCTGTCCTGGCTGCTTCTCCTTCCTCCAATAATGTTTCTACAGCCTCCTCATCTGNNTNNTCTACTTCTTGTACTACTTTTTCTGTCCTTTCAATTTCTTCTTTCCTTTCTTCCAGCTTTGCAATTTCCCTAGCCTCTCTTTCTAAATCTTCCTCTACTATTATGAAGTCCTCTCCTTCATTTTCTGCTTCTTCCCTTCCAATGTTTAAACTGCCTTTGGATACCATTACAGCTGCTACAGCCACAATACATACACAGATAAATAATATAAAATAAAAACCATCTCTTTCGAAAAATTTATATAACTTTTCCTTCATTCCCCCACCTCCACTAAGTAGTATTGCCAAATTTACCTATTTAATACATGTTAGTCCAAATTTTTTAAATAAAAAAACGGGTATATAACCCGTTAAATATCATCAATCCACAAGCCTAATTCCACCCCGGTATAGTAGTGCCTTAGTATTTCCTCATATGTCTTGCCATTTTTAGCCATTCCATTGGCACCCCACTGGCTCATGCCTACCCCATGGCCATATCCCATGGTTTCTATTTCCACTATATTGGTCTTTGGATTGTAATATATTTTAAAGTTTGTTGAATTGAGCCCAAATAATTCCCTTATCTCCCTTCCATCTACAATATTGCCATCAATAGATATCTTCTTTACCCTTCCACTTTCAGTCTTCTCCACCAACTTTATCTTATCTGCTATATTTTCCCTAGTGACATTGGCTCCAGGAAACTTTTTATTTATCTTATCAACAAACTCATCCCCTGTCATGGTAACAGTAGCCTTGTACCTGGGGGCCTCCTCTTCATACTGGCTTTCAACAGCCTTTAAATAAGGTAGATCCACTGCAAATACATCTATAGCATCCTCTGTCATACCTCCACTGGTGGAATGGTACAGGGCTTCTATTAGCTCCCCTTCATAATAAAGGACCTGCCCCTTGGTTGACTCTACAGCCTCTTCAATTTTACCCCAATATTTTTCTTCCCAGCCCCTGGCATGAATAGAGTTTAATTCTTCCAGGCTTAAATATACCTGACAATGGATGCCTGTACAAAGTGGGGCCTCAGGATGGTCTGGGTGCCCCCTGTCATGCTTTAACATCCTATTTATGGCATAGGTTCTGCTGGCTACAGCCTGGGCTTTTAAGGCTTCTATATGGAATTCAGCCGGCATTTCTGCTGCTACAACCCCTTTTACATATTCCTCTAAATCCAATTCCATTACTTCTTCAGTTTTTATATTATAGACCTTAACCTTTCCATGAAACTCAGGTGCTTCTTCTCTTTTAGGATCAGTCCTGTTTATTTGTCTTTTGTCCTCCTTAGGGACAAAGTTAAAGGTCTTAACTATTATGGCCGGGATAAATATAACAATAATTAAAATAATACTTGTATATATGACAATTTTTTTCATCTTTTCCCCCTCTTACCTTTTGTTTACATCAATATAGTATGCTAAAGGGAGAAAAATTATAACAAGTAAAAAGGGTGGCATTTAAGCCACCCTATCTATAGAATGGACTAGCCTAAAGGCTAGTCTCGTGCTTTATATTCGTCTTATTTTAGCTCCCAGTTGGGCAAATTTTTCCTCCATATTTTCATATCCTCTGTCAATATGGTATATATCGCTAATTTCTGTTACACCATCAGAAACTAAGCCTGCCAACACTAAGGCAGCACCTGCCCTTAAGTCTGTTGCCTTGACTGGTGCAGCCATAAGCTGATCTACACCCTGTATTATAGCAGATCTTCCATCAATCTTAATATCAGCTCCCATTCTTTTTAGTTCATCTACATGCATAAATCTATTTTCAAAAACTGTTTCAATTATAATACTTGTCCCCTTAGCAACGCTCATAAGTGCCATAAACTGAGCCTGCATATCTGTTGGAAAGCCAGGATAGGGCAAGGTCTTTATATCCACTGCCTTAGGAGCACCATTTCCAATTACCCTTATCTTATCCTTACTTTCATTTTCAATTACCTGGCAGCCAGCTTCCCTAAGCTTTGCAATAATAGGCTTTATATGGCTGGTAATTACATTTTCAACAACTACATCTCCACCTGTAATAGCAGCAGCTACCATAAAGGTGCCTGCTTCTATCCTGTCTGGAATAACTGAATGGGTAGCTCCTCCAAGCTTATCTACACCCTTTATTCTAATACTGCTGGTACCAGCTCCTTTAATATCTGCACCCAGTTTGTTTAAAAAGTTGGCCAAATCCACTATTTCAGGCTCCATAGCCGCATTGTCTATGATGGTTTCTCCTTCTGCCATTACAGCTGCCATCATTATATTTTCAGTGGCTCCAACACTGGGAAAGTCCAGGTATATTCTGTCTCCAACTAATTTATCCGCATAGGCGCCAATATTTCCATGGTTTACATCTATTTTGGCACCTAGGGCCCTAAAACCTTTTAAATGTAAGTCAATAGGCCTGGTTCCAATGGCACAGCCTCCCGGCATAGAAGTTCTTGTTTTGCCTAAGCGGGTCAATAAAGGTCCCATCACTAAAAAAGATGCCCTCATTTTACTCATTAATTCATAGGGCGTTTCATAATTATTAATATCCTTAGAATTAATTTTTATAATTCCCTTATCTAAAATTTCCACTTTTGCTCCCAGGCAGGTTAATACCTCACACATCACTTCAACATCTTTTAATTTAGGAACATCTTCCAAAATTATATCTTCTGTACCTAATAAAGACGCTGCCAAAATGGGCAGTGCCGAATTTTTCGCTCCACTAATCCTTACTGTTCCTCTTAGAGGAGGACTCTTTTCTACTAAAAATTTGCTCATTGTATCCCTCCCTCTTAATATCCAACTGTTATTATAGGTGTCCCAATTAGAATATAAGTGTTGTTTTCATACTCATTGTATCTGGCTGCTATATTTAAATTCATCTTCTTGTTGCCAGTGTAAATATATTCTTCAATCAAGGGTGTAAAGGCAGAAATACTCAATATATTTTCTTCCTTATAATCTTCCACTACCTTTCCCCTTAATTCCTTAACAACTTTTAAAAATTCTTTCTCATTCCTAGCAATATCAATCCTACCTTCTACCTTCCCAATTATGCAAGTGGTGACATTCATCATTTTATCATATTGGTCAAATATTTTTTCCACTTTTAATATTATATCATTATTTTGAAGAATTTGTTCATTATTTATTAAATTAATAAAAAGGGAGGTTTCGCCTGGATAGCCCTCTAATTCATAGGAAGAAATATTTATTGTAACAAAATTGCCCAAGTTATCAATCCCTTGTATTGTAAGTTGATTTAAGCCCTCCTCCTTAACCATGTTTTCATTACAATCCTGTTGTCCTATTTGTTGACCTACTCCCATCTCCTCTTTCAGTAAATTCCCCAATTGGTATAGTTCCTCTTCACCTAAAAATTTGTCTAACAGCACCCCGCCTAAGGTAATATTGCTTTCTACAAAGCTGGCNCCCATATCCTCNAAAATTCCAGNCATTAAATCCATTTCATTTTCTTTTTTGCTTAAGCCGAAAACAGGAGTTAATAAAACAAGTATGATTCCAATTAATATAAATTTTTTAAAATTTTTCATACCCTGACCTCCATAATATTATTAATGGAAAGGGTATTATAATGAAAATGTAAAGGGGGACAAAACACTTTCATCATAAAAAATACCCTTTCCTATGGTAAAAGTATTGCCAGGAAAGGGTATTTTTTATACCTTTTTGGTTAATTTTTTCATTGTAATTTTTTAAAAAATTTACAATTTATAACCTTAATAATTGTCTTCTTATAGTCTCTTATTCTTTCAAATTTGAATTCTATTTATACAAAAAAATCCCTTGCCTTTTGATTTTCCATTAATTTTGAAAAGCTAAGGGATTTTTCCTATAGTCTTTATTTATTATCTAACATGCTTAAGAATAATATCCACTATCCTTTCAGAGGCCCTTCCGTCTCCATAGGGATTTACTGCATTGGCCATTTTGTTGTATTCTTCATCATTAGATAATAGCAGGTCCAAAGAACTATATATATCTTCATACCTGGTCCCTACCAGCCTTGCCGTTCCAGCCTCTATTCCTTCCGGCCTTTCTGTTTCTTCCCTTACTACCAGTACCGGCTTTCCAAGGCTTGGTGCCTCCTCCTGCAGGCCGCCTGAATCTGTAACCACCAGATGGCACTTGGCCATTAAATTGGTAAAGGGCTCATAATCCAGGGGCTCTATTAGATGAACCTTCCTATTGTTCTCAAATACCTGGCGGGCAATTTCCCTTACCTTTGGATTTAAATGGATTGGAAATACAACAGATACATTATCATATTTTTTTGCTATGTCCCCTACAGCAGCAAATATGTTTTCCATGGGCCTGCCTATATTTTCCCTTCTATGGGAAGTAAGGAGTATTACTCTTTCCCTGCCATAGTCAATACTGTTCAAAAGAGGATCATTAAACATAAAATCCTCCTTGACTGCATACTTAAGGGCGTCAATTACAGTATTTCCGGTAATGAATATTTTTTCCTCCGGATACCCTTCCTTAAGCAGGTTGTCCTTGTTGGTTTGAGTAGGTGCAAAATGGAAATCTGCCAGTATACCNGTAAGCTTTCTATTGGCCTCTTCAGGGTAAGGGGAATACAGATTCCCGGACCTTAAGCCTGCCTCCACATGGCCTATTTTTACCCTTTGGTAAAAGGCTGCCAGGGCTCCTGANAAAACTGTAGTGGTNTCCCCTTGGACCAAGAGTATATCCGGTCTTTCCTTTTCGATTACAGCNTCCAAGCCCTGTAGGGCTCTAACNGTTATTTCCGTTAGGGTTTGTCCAGGCTTGAATATGTTTAAATCATAGTGGGGTTCTATTTTAAACAGGTTTAAAACCTGATCCAGCATTTCCCTGTGTTGGGCAGTAACACATATAACATTTTCAATTTCATCTACCTTTTCCATAACCTTTATTATAGGAGCCATCTTTATCCCTTCTGGCCTTGTTCCAAATACTGTCATAACCTTTATCTTCATCTTATTCCTCCTTCTTTGTTCCAAAAAGTAGTCCCATCTTTAAAGCCAATATAAATACTACAACCAGCATAATCAATGAAAATATNACTGCCCTTTTAGTATTGGCCTCAGATATTAAAATGGCACTTATACCAAAGGCTGCACTTATGGCATAAAGTATTAATACAGTTTTCCTTTGGGAATATCCCCTATCCAGCAGTCTGTGGTGAAGATGNCCCTTATCTGCCTCTGCAATAGACTTGCCATTCAAGAGCCTTCTGAATATGGCAAAGGTAGTATCAAAGATGGGAACTCCCAGTATAATAATGGGTACTACTACGGCTATTGTTGCTACAGACTTCATTACCCCTTCTATGGAGATGGCTGCCAGCATAAAACCTAAAAAAGGGCTCCCGTATCTCCCATAAATATTTTAGCCGGATTGAAATTGTAGGGTAAAAAGCCCAAACAGGCACCAGCCAATATGGCAGACATAAGCATTATAGAAATATAGTTGAATTTGCCTGCCACAGCAAAAAAAGATAGGCTGGCAATTAGGGTTACCCCTGCTGCTAAACCATCCAGGCCATCAATCAGGTTGAGGGTATTTGTTATTCCCACTACCCAAAATATGGTTAAGGGTATGGAAAGCCCATTTAATGGAATAACCGTACCTGCCCTGCCAAAGGGATTGGTAATGGCATCTATTTTTACATCAGCAACTATTAAAACAAGGGCACTGGCTATTTGAAATATTAACTTGCCCTTGGGGCTTAATTCCTTTATATCATCAATAAGGCCGGAAATAAGTATAAGACTTCCACCTATAAGGATGGAAACTAAGGTTTTGTCTATATTAAGAAAAATTAAAGATGTAATAATAATAGACAAGTAGATTGCCAATCCTCCAATAAGGGGAATAGGCTTTTTATGTACCCTTCTGTTATCCTTAGGTATATCAACAGCCCCAATCCTTATGGCTAACTTTCTTACCAAAGGGGTTAAAATAAGTGATATAAAAACTGCCACTATAAAAGGCAAAAAAACATTTTCCATCTGTTTTCTCTCTCCTTATGATTATAGATATCATCTATAAAATTTTATATTATTATTTACAATTAGTCAATGAAAGACAAGTAAAAATTCAGTTACATTAATCCTTTGGCAGTCCATGAATTTAAAACAACAAAAACAGCTTCTGTAAAATACAGAAGCCTCTTACCCCCTGGTCCCTTTATATATTAACTTTAAATTCTTGTAACAGTTAAGGTCATACAGGTAGCTCCCCCAGTACCTTTTAATGATATTTCCTCTCCTTCATATTCATACACAGTAGCCCCTGCCTCCTCCAGCATTGCCTTTGTCTTGGGATTGCCTGCCAGCATTAAGCATTTTCTTGGTGCCAGGGCCAGTACATTGCAGCCTAAGGTTTCGTATTCATCGTCTGGTACTTCTATCAGTTGAATACCCCTTTCAATTAATAATTGCCTGAAGGTTACAGGCATCAGCTTTGAGTAGACCACTGCCAAATCCTTATCTACCGGGCTAATAATGGAGGTCAGGTGCAGGCACTCATCTGGCCCATTTGCATGAGGAAGATCTACTACAATAAACTCATCTACAAGATCCTTGGTTAATTCCCTAAACTGCCTGATTCCTTCATCATTGGTCCTATAGCTTCTGCCAACTGCCAGGGTCCTTTCATCAAGCCAGGCTACCTCTCCTCCTTCAATGGTACCATTGCCTGTTATTTCTCCCAGAATTGGTATTCCAAGCTCCTGCAAAAACTTTTTGGTGGCCTGAACCTCTCTTCTTTCCTTTTTCCCAAAGTTTAACATTATGGCCCCTTTTGATGTTATCTTGCAGGAATCAAAGGCATAAATTGAATCCAACCCTGCCTCTTCATCACAGGGCAAATAGTATACATTAGCTACATGTTCCTTAAGTATCTTTTCAAAGGTCTCATATTCCTTTACCGCCTTTTCATAATCAGGACAACTTGTGTATTTAAATTTTTCCCAGTTCTCATTTAAATACTCCTGGCTAACAAAGGCATCCCTTGCGTGTTTAATGATGACTGTTTCTAATTTCCCCACCATTGATTGACATCCGTATTTCAATGACATAACCTCCTTTGGTATAAAATATAATGTATAAAGTATAAAATATATTGTATACAATATAATATTGTTTTATATAATAACACTAATTTTTAGATTGTTCAATATGTTTTCTCCAAATAATTTCACTTTTTTTATCTGCTATTATCGTATACAATATACAATATAGTTAAGTAAATATTAGAAGGTGATTAAATGAAAATTAAAACCCTGAAGGACTATGTTTATGAATATATTTCAAAGGGAATACAGGAGGGTACCCTCAAACCTAATGATAAACTGAATGAGCAGGAAATTAGTGATAGGCTTGGTATAAGCAGGACCCCCATCAGGGAAGCCTTAATACAGTTAGCCGCAGATGGCCTGCTGGAGTCTATTCCCCATCGTGGATTTAGAGTAAAGCCTCTTTCATTAAAGGAGGTTACAGAACTGTATATAATCATAGGCAACCTGGATTCCCTGGCAGCCAACCTAGCTCTATATAATTTAAGTGAAGAAGATATAAATCAAATGGAAAGCTTAAAGGAAGAAATGGATGAAGCCATAAAAAAAGAAGAGTATGACAGGTATTATAAGCTTCAAATTGAATTCCACGATGTTTATATAAATAAGTGTAACAATAAAGAGCTTATTAGAATACTAAATCAATTAAGGATGAGATTTATCAGGCAGAGCTATTCGAATATAGATAAGGAAGAGCTTCTCAAAGTTTTGTTGGAAACCAATGAACAACATGGTGCCATAATAGATTTGATTAAGGCAAGGGATTCTAAAAGGCTGGAAAACTATATAAAGGAAGTTCACTGGAATACTAAATATGCCTTTTCAGATGTTGTTTAAAAGGGGGCTCTTTATTGCCCCCTTCATCCTTTCCAATCCATTACTTTTTCCTATTTTGGTGTAGTCTAACACAGGCTTTGGCAAGAATAAGCATGGGGTCTACATGTTCAATGGAAAGCCCTATTATGTCAGCCAGGGTGGAAAGTTCAGTACATCCCAGTATTACAGGTATCTGCCTGTTTTCAACATATTTATCTATAAGCCTTTTAAAATCTTCTTCCCCTATATCTAAAATTGAAGATTTAACCTTATAAATCCAGTCCATTATAATGTCCTTGTCATCATCTGAGGGCTCTATAATATTTAAATGGTGTTTTTGGAAGGCTTTTTTGTAAACCTGGGACTTATATGTTCCCTTGGTTGCCAGTAGTAAATAATCCCTATTGTCCGGATAGCTTTCCTTTAAGTATAGGGCTGTTTCCTCTATCATGTCTACAATCTTTGCCCTGGTATGCCTTTTTATATCATCAACAAAATAATGGGCTGTATTGCAGGGCATGGCAAGGTAGTCCGCTCCTGCATACTCCAGCCTTAAGGCCGACCTTATAAGTTCAGGTCTGGGATCTTCACCTCTACCTAATATATAGTCTGTTCTATCTGGAATTTGAGTATTATTGTCAATAATAACATGGATATGCTCCTGATCCTTATCTGCTTCAGTTAGTCTTATTACTTTTTCAAAGAAATTGCATGTAGCTAAAGGTCCCATACCTCCTATTACTCCCAGAATCATTTGCTACATCTTCCTTTCCCAAATTTTTTTATCTATTTTAGCACGGATTGATAATAAAAACGAGCTATTTTAGCTCGTTTTAACTATTTTGTACCAAAAAGCCTATCTCCTGCATCTCCTATACCTGGAACTATATAAGCCTGTTCATTTAAGCCTTCATCAATGCCTGCCAGATATATATCCACATCTGGGTGATTTTTTTGGACTACTTCCAAGCCTTCAGGAGCAGCAAGTAGACATACTAATTTTATAGATTGTGCACCTTTCTTTTTAAGGAAATTAATTGCAGCATCTGCTGAGCCACCTGTAGCCAACATAGGATCCAGCACTATTAATTCCCTTTCTCCTACATCCTCTGGCAGCTTACAATAGTATTCCACCGGCTGTAAAGTTTCAGGATCCCTATACAATCCTACATGGCCTACCTTAGCTGCTGGAAGCAAATCCAGCATTCCTTCCACCATGCCAAGTCCTGCTCTTAAAATAGGTACCAGGCCTAATTTTTTGCCGGAAATCACTTGAGCCTTAGTCTTAGCTAGAGGGGTTTCTATTTCTACTTCTTCCAGGGTCAAATCACGTGTAACTTCATAGGCCATTAGGGTAGAAACTTCCTTAACCAGCTCTCTAAACTCCTTAGGTCCTGTATTTTTGTCCCTTATGAATGTAAGCTTATGTTTTATTAACGGATGATCTAGTACTACAACTTTTCCCATAAAAAAACTCCTTTCTCTCATGTATGAAGCTTCATCTGGTCAATCCTTAAGAAGCCTTTATAAAAGGAATTTACTCATGTAAATTTCCACTCTCTAAAACTCCTAGATAATTATATCATAAATTAGACTCAATGCTAGAAATTTTATTAATTCTTCTTTCATGCCTTCCACCTTGGAATTTAGCCTTTAACCAAGTGGACACTATTTCAATTGCCAAATCTTTCCCCAGAACTCTTCCACCTAGGGCCAATATATTAGCATTATTGTGTTCAACACTCATTCTGGCAGAATAAGTATCTCCACAAAGGGCACATCTAATACCCTTTACCTTGTTACAGGCTATGGATATGCCTATACCTGTGCCACAGATGGCAATTCCCCTATCCACCTGGCCGGCTACAACAGCTCTGGCTAACTTTTCACCATAGTCTGGATAGTCCACAGATTCATTGGAATANGTCCCATAATCCACAAATTCTATGCCTTCTTCCTTAAGGTACTCCTTTATATACTCCTTCAGCTCAAAACCACCATGATCACTGCCAATTCCTATTTTCATACTGTTACCTCCTCTTTATCTCAATTGTCCATTGTTTTCATTGCCACTTGCCAGCAGTCCCTTATCTATTATTTCCTTTAATGCTTCTTTTATCTCCTCTTTTGCCTTCTTATATGCATCAATTCCCCTGCCAAAGGGATCTTCTATGTCTTCTTCCTTTTTATAGGCAAATTCTTTAAGTGTATATACCTTACCCTTAAGAAAATCATACTTATTTTGCAACTGTTTCTTGTGATTACTGCTCATGGTAAGAATTAAATCTGCAGATTCCAGCAGATCCCTATGGATGATCCTTGCCCTATGGTTCCTTATATCTATGCCTTCCTCCTTCATAACCTCAACTGCTTCCATGGATACTTCCTGACCATCAAAGGCAAAGGTGCCTGCTGAACTTACATTTATATCCATTCCTTTTTTCCTGGCCATGTCTTTTAAAAGTCCTTCTGCCATAGGACTTCTGCAGGTATTACCGGTACAAATAAAAAGAATATTCATCTTATCTCCCCTCAAACCTTAATTATATTTCCTCCAGAGGCCTTTTTAAGCCTATTCATTATAGCAGTACCAATCTGGCCCATTTCAACACCTTCTGAAAGAATTATATCCACACCTATTTCATCAAATTTTCTTAAGGTATTAAACAGGTTTCTTGCAATAGTACCCTTCATTTTCCTACTGCCTACCGATATAACTGAGCCTTGACTATACTTATCTTTGGTTTCTTCAGTAGCCATTATACCCACCTTTTTGCCTTCCATTTCATACTTTTTTGCTCTATCCTTAATTGCCTCCACTATATTTTCAACATCCCCAGTAAATACTATCATTTTTGCCTTAGGTGCATAATGCCTATATTTTTGCCCTGGTGACTTGGGTACTATTTTTTCATTGCTGCTTATTATACTTAGGTCCAGTTCTGCATTGGGAATAAAATGCCTTATTGTTTCTAAGGTTATACCACCAGGCCTAAGTATGGTTGGTACATCTGTTGTCAAATCTAAAACTGTAGATTCCAAGCCTACTCCTGTAGGGCCTCCATCCAGTATCATATCTATCTTCCCATATAGATCTTCTATAACGTGCTCTGCTAAAGTAGGACTTGGCTTTCCTGAAGTATTGGCAGATGGTGCTGCTATGGGAACTCCACTTGCCTCAATGAGCTCCAAGGCTACAGGGTGGTTAGGCATTCTTATAGCCACAGTATTTAATCCTGCTGTAATAATATCTGGTACAATACTACTTCTTTCAAAAATAATAGTCAATGGTCCTGGCCAAAATTCTTCCATAAGAATTTTAGCTTCCTCAGGTATTGATTTTACCAAGGGCCTTACTTCATCAATTTTAGAAACATGTAAAATCAAAGGATTGTCCTGGGGCCTGCCTTTGGCAATGAATATATTCTTCACTGCCTCCTCATCCAATCCATTGGCCCCAAGACCATATACTGTTTCTGTAGGAAAGGCAACTAGTTTACCCTTTCTTATATATCTAGCCCCTTCAGCTATTAAATCTAGTTCAGGATTTAATGGATTTATCCTTAGTATTTTAGTTTCCATCTTGTCAAGTCCTTTCTTATAAATTCCTAACTATATATTATACATGATTTATTTAATTATTTATAGATAATATATACTCATTCTTTCTATTTGCTACCCATAGAATATTAATAGTGGAAAGGGTGATATTATGCATAGCTTAGTTAGTATAAGTATTATTGGATTTTTGATAGGAGTGGTTGGAACTGGTCTAGGAGGGATAATTTCATTATTTATTAAAAATACCAATAAAATAATGAGCTTTTTGTTAGGCCTTACCAGTGGCTTTATGATGTTTATAGTAACCTTTCATCTGATTCCAGAAGCCTACTATGTATCTGAAAACATGTTAACAGCAATTGGCGGAATAGTTTTAGGCATATTACTTGTCATACTAATGGAAGGATATATTGATAAGATGGGGAAAAATGCCTATATAAAAAGCAGTATACTTATGGGAATCAGTATAGCAGTACATAATTTTCCTGAAGGACTGGCCTTAGGCTCAAGCTTCCTAACCTCCTCCAATCTAGGGTCCACCTTAGCCATAGCCATGCTGCTTCACGACATACCTGAAGGGGTTGCCATAGCCATACCTATGAAAATAAATAGGGATAATTCCCTTAAAATTGTACTATATACCCTTTTAATCGGCATACCAACAGGACTTGGAGCCTTCATTGGAGCATACTTGGGCAGTATTTCTCCCCAGATAATAGCCCTCTGCCTAGCCTTTGCCGGAGGTACCATGCTGTATATAATCTGTGATGAAATGATACCCAGTGCAAAGGAACTGTATAAGGGCAGGGCTTCTTCTATAGGAGTGGTAGTTGGGTTTATAATAGGGGTTGTTTTGTACATATAGGTAAGGAAAAGGCTTTTTCCAATGAAAATTCAGAGAAGCTGTATGCTTAAATAAAAGGCTCTCATATGGAGAATTTGTATGAAATATCCGGCGAAGTAAAACCATAAGATTTGCCACTGTCCCGTCAGGGTCCCGTAAGGGAATTGGCAAATCGGTTTTACGAGCCGTGATATTTCACAAATTCGGAATCTAGAGAGCCGTTATTTAAGCATACGCTAAATGAACCATTTCATTACCTATACCTATTTTATCAGAATATGAAAAAAACAGAAAACCCTTCCTTTATTTTAGGAGATTCTTCCCCTGGGGCTCAGAATGACTGCTTTGAGACCTGCAGTTCAAAATGACTGTCTTTAAACCTAAGGCTTAGAATGACTGCTTTGAAAGCCGTCCCCTTGTCTTATTTGTCTACAATAGCCTTTATTATCTCATTCATTCTTTCAACCAGCCCTTCCCAGGAAAGGGCTCTTATTTGATCTTCTACTTCCTTGTGACAGTTTATTCTCTGTCTTACCTTTTCAATCTGCTCCAGCATAGCCTCCTTTAGCCTTTCCTTAAAGGCTGGCAGGTCTTCTTCCAGCGGCTTATCTGTGTCGTATATTCTAGGAGGCTGGACATATTTAATTACTCCGGAACTGTTTATTTTATCTCCCAGCAGGGCCATGAGGGCCTCTATTTCTGTAACTACTACATAAAGACCACTGGCCAAAGCCTCTATGGCCACCAGGCCCAGGCCTTCATAGTAGGAGGGCATAACAAATACGTCCTTCTTCCTAAACTCCTCCCCTAGTGCTACCTGATCCTTTACATTATAGACCCTGATGCTAGTATCATCACCAATGTATCTTTCAATTCTTTCCTTATTCTCCCCAATAGGACTTCCTATAATATCCAGGGTTACATCCTCCAGCCCCAGGGATTTATAAGCCTCTATTAGCTCATATACACCCTTGGATGGGTCTATCTTGCCGCAAAACACCAGCCTTACCTTATCAGCATAGGTCTTTTCCTTTGGAGGGTAGAATATATTTTGATTATAGCCCCCTCCTACATTTATTATCCTGTCCCTATCTATACCGTAGATTTCCACT
>JGI24713J26584_10000902_pt1 | contig 22117 bp, 21 predicted proteins | sample BioPla4DNA1_FD_26584 | JGI IMG/M metagenome (IMG submission 26584) | reverse complement strand
TCAGGTCTTCATCTTCCGGGATTTCAATGTCTTCAGGCGTGTTGTCCCATTCCTCGTCAAATTCGGTAATTAAATTGTCATTTTCATTGAACTCGTCATACATACTTATTCTTCTCCAACTCCCATATTGTCTTTTCGAAATTATCCGGCGGGTACTCTTCCATGAATGGTATTACCTTGCGGATAATGTACAGCACCAGTTTGTATGTCGATGTCCGGTCAAGTTCCTGTGCATGATACAGGCATTCTTTTCGCGGTTTGTCGTTTTTCTCCGAATTGTAGTATATATAGAATTCCTTGTCCCTGTATTCCGCTTCCCATGAGCCTATTTGCATATGTCCTTTAAGAACGTAATCAACAAAGTACATGAAGCCTTTGTTTTCGGACAGTTCTACAGGTAAGCCTTGATTGCTGGATACGACATAATTATTGTCTATTACCATCAGGGGCGATATTACGCCCATGTCGTTGATGTACAGGGGCTTATCTTTCTGTTTTGGCGTATACAGGTATATGGTTTCCTCATTCGTATACATTTCAAAGGATTGGAAGGAACATACCACGGGTATCTGTATGGAGGCCAGTTCTTTGTCGATTTTAGCGGTGTCTACAAATTCGCTGGTTACTCCATATATCTTTTTCAGCTTTATCCCGAACATGAATTCTTGTGTTATTTCTTCTACGGCTTCGATTTTGTCCAAGTCGTAGTTGTTCAGGATTAGGTACATTAGTAATACCCGTGTTGTGCCATCTGCTTTCTTGTATTTTGTAAAATGTATATCTGACACGGTTCCCGCCCTTTCCTTCTTCAGAATGTAATTTCCCTATCCTTTAAGTGTAACAAAAGTGAAAATCTACTCCGCCAGTCGGATTTTCCGCATCTGGCGGAGTAGCCCCCCTTTAATTGAACTCCTTAATCAGCGTTTTGCTGTCAGGGTTCAATACCCAGTTATATATCGCATACTTGCCTATGTCTCCCAAAAAANNTGATGAGTCTGTACGCAGGAATATGTTGCCGTAGTTTCCATTCTTGCTCAGGTCTATGATTATCGGGGTTCCGGCAAATATGTTTCGGCCACTTGTTCTGTTGCTTAGGGTTATGTCCCTGTCTACTATGCCCACGAAGAATACATAATGGTCTTTCGAGTAATTCAGTATGGTATTGATTTTGTAGGTATTCATTTCCCTNCTATTAAACTTTATGGAGCGGTAGTCGTTGCTGCCTTCATGTTTCAGGATATCAGCAGGTTTTGCACTATATATGCTGTCAAGTGTTATGAATCCTGTTATGTCGTTTGTTATATCATCCATCTTTCCGCTCCGGTTCAGGATGAACTTGCAGAAGTCTTCATCGTCCCCTGCTGTGCAGTTTGCATCATATGTCACAATCGAAGGTGTGCTGCCGATATATACCGTTCCGCTTGATGCCTTACACAGTTTGGAGAGGAATGCATGGTCTTTATGGTAGTCAGAGTAATGGCCTCGGCCTACCCAGCACAGTGCCAGCCTTACTGCCTGCTCCCGTTCTTCATCAAAGGCTGTCCCGTAATGTTCACGCACGGCTTCTACAATGGTATCTATGTCGTTTGGGGACAAGGCAATTGTCCCGATTTCATACGGGATGTCAAAATCATAAAGCTCATTCCAGTCCTGCGAGATTCGATACAGGACAAGAGCCATGTTGGTTTCTGACCATCCTTCATATTGCTGGTAATTTTTGCCGAATGGGAATATGTTATCGCCTTTGTCGATGCAGCAGTCGCAGTCGAATATATCCCGGAGATATTTAATACAGTCGTCTCGGACAAACGTATTTTCACCCATGTCTTCGCCTACGACATATAAGTTCAGACCCCTCATGGCTGGTTGACTACCCTGTACGTCAAAGAGCGGTGAGTTGCTGCCACCGGTTAGGCTTGCCGTTTTAGGTGTGGTATAATCTACAGGATTGATCGCGTTATTGTGTTTGCCTTTCAGTTTATCGCCATATCCTGAGTTTGTATAATCGTATCCGGCTACGAGAGGTATATATTTTTCATCCGGGTACATGTTGCACAGTCCAAGCTGCTCGTTGGTTGCGGAGTACACTATTCCGAGCGAATGGACGTTTATGTGTCCACCGCAATAAGTGTATTCGTGACCTTGACAGTTACGGGTGTATTTATCTGTATGCTGGTTGTAGAAATTAACTTCCGCAGTATACTTATACTGTGTTTTGTAATCGTACTCGGTTCTTGTTTCCGCAACTCCGTAGTCTGTTTCATGCGTTACTTTGATTGTTTTTTCTGGGTTTGCCCAGTAATATGTGACTGTACGTGACCCCGTTGTAACTTGCCGCGTTTGCTGGTTTTTGTAAGTAACGCTCGATTCGGTAAACGTAAGAAGCTCGTACCATACATGAGTAAAGCTGTTCCTTTCGCTGCTGAGAATATATGTATCTGCTCCTATATTTGACGGGTTAGAACTGAATGTGTTCCATTCAGTTACTAATGCGTTATAAGCATCTTGTTTCGCTTCAGATACCGAATCACACCAGCCGCCTGTTACCGATTTTATATTCTGTACAGTTGAACTATTGGTTTTGCTCCAACAAGCTCCTGCGTTTACACGGTTCTTTATTTCTGTCAGGGTCGTCAGGTTCGAGCCCATGCTATCCCATATGCAGGGTAATTTCGCATCGGTGTATTTATCCCATGTCAGGGTTATGTCGTACACTCCCGGCTGGCTGAGGTCATAGACCACTGAATTTGCGTCCATCAGGTACGGGAACACATGCCCTGATATGGAGTTATACGCCAGCGGGAACTTCTTTTTGACAGGATGCAGGCAAAGGCCAAGTTTACTTGCATCTTTCTGACTTATCTCCGAAGCTCCTACATGTTCGAGTGTTCCGTTCACGTTGATATCTATTCCGTCTGCGACTGGATAGTATTCCACTTCCATCGAGACCTGCTGTGTATGCGACAGTGTAAACAGTTGCGTTGCGTAGTTCTGTATGGTGGCATAGCTGCATGTCCCTACATATATGGACATATCCTCATACTTTTCTTCCCCGCCGACAAGGTTTTTGAAGAACACACCGATATTATGTCCCAGTGCCTTGAATACTGCCTTGATGGTATCCCATGCATGTTCCCAGTCCAGTTGCGCCGGTGATTTTCCGAGTATGCTTCCCAAGGAGTTGTCATCCATTCCGTCCATGTCGAACTGGTACATGACATCTACCATTGCTATTATGTCCTTGATGTTACAGGTATGTCCGCTCTCCGTGGAGAGGGTTCCCGTATATCCGGGTACAGGGTCTTTTTGCCCGAAATAGTTGACGTTGGCCGATATGTTCGTGGTCAGTTTGCCATCGTATGCTGTCACGGGCGTTAGATATCCAGAATTGGAGTTGGTTGTAGATACCAAATCTCCTGCCTGCCAGAATGGGTTGATATACATGTTGTTGCCATCCAGTATGATATTGTTAATACCGTTTTGGATATAATCCGTAAAGGTTTGGTAGTTTATCCCGTACTGCAAAGTATCACGGTTGTTGTATATTTCTTCGGGGTCTTCTATGCTCTTCAGCCATGCCCTTTGTCCGTATTCAGGATTGTTCATGAGATAGTCGTATAATTTGTAACAGACGGTATCTTCGTAGTCTTTTGGGCCGAGCAGTCCGTCTATGATGGTAAACGGAGCATTAAGCAATGACTGGATTGTGGTTAGGATTATCACCGCCCCAGCAAGTATGCCCCATGCCGTTAGCAGAACAAGAAAGAATGTCACTGCTGCTTTTACGGCCAATGCGATAATCTTTGCCTTCAGCTTTTTAAAGGCCATATAAATTTTATTTTCTGCGAATTTTTTACCTATCCTTGCCTTAAAATTGCGAAATTTCGCACCGAGCCTTTTTTCGGAGCGTACAAGTTTCTTCAGCTTTTTCTCCTGCTTTGCCAAGAATTTTTGATTGGCTTTCGTATTAACTTCACCGAGTTTTTTAATTTCGGGTTTTCTCTTTTCCAGTTTTGGAGATTTCCCTTTTAAATTGCCTTTATCATAACCGATTCTCTTAGCCTTTCTCGCGTCTATTGATAATTTTGCAGCTTGCTTGTATTGGCGTACCGATGTTACGGTGGACTTGACGTAGCGAGGCATACTTGCTATCTTTTGAAGGTCGGATATTGCCGCTGACAATTCTTCGTCTTCTGCTATCTTTAGATAGCCGGACATAAAGGTGTGGAACATCATACCACTTGTGCCAACCTTTGCTCCCCATGAGCCTTTTGCGTTAAGGTCGGCTATCATGTTGGCGGTGTCCCTGCTGATGCCCAGTCTCTTCAGTTGGGTATTCGTTAACTTTCTGAGAGCGTCAGTATTAAATATTCCCCGGTTATTTACAAACTGGTATCCCGCGTTTGCCGCTTTTTCTATGAAGCGCCTGTTGATTTCGAGAACGCTGCGCCTGTCGATTGTTCCGTTAAAGAAGTCGATACCCAGTTCGTCATGCAGCCTTCGCATCATTTGGCGGGTCTGTGTAAACATGGCCTGTTCTCTTTTCGACAGTGCCAGTTTTCCTTCCTGCGAAAGCAGGTTGTCGAGGGTTTTCTTCTCTGCCTCGGTAAGGTTTATCCTGTTCTTTTCGGCAGCTTTCTTCAGTTCCAGTAATGCATCGGTGAGTTCATACCTGACTTTGTAGGAGACGAACAGTTCTGCCTGACCCATAGAGCTTAGGGTCATTATCTTCTGGATAGCGTCCTTTTGCGTAGATGATGCTGTTAACATGGATTTTTTCAGAATGTCTAATTCGTCTGCCGTGAGTTTGTTCTTGTCCCAGATGGATTTTTCCAGCATTTTTTTCTTTTCATCTGTCGTAAGGTTCAAGCTGTCCGTATCAATCTCTATCGAGATTTCGATGTTTAGGGCTGTCTGTTCTGTTCGCATTGACCTTACTATGTCATCCAGCAGTCCACCTGACCGGGATGCATGGCTAACTACGGTATCTCCCACATATTCCTGTCGGAGCATACCATCCAGTATTGCTGCGGAATTTGCTCGTATAGTCTCAATAGGAGTTTTTCCGAGCACTGTGCCTATGGGTTCAAGTGCGGAACGGGTCTTTTGCAGGTTTTGTTCGGCCTGTGCTATCCTTTGGTCGTGCTGTTTAAGTATTTTTTCCCTGCGTTTTTCATCGGTTACTACCACACCATCCACGATAACTATATTGTTGTTCAGGACTACGGCTTTTGTTGAACCGCCGGTATGTAGTGTCGGTGAGGCTTCGCCGTTTATACCCAATGCCTGTTTGAACATGGCACTGTTCGGGTCATCGCCGCTCCGTGAGTCTATTCCGAATCGGTTTACCTCGAAGATGTTCTTGATATAATCGTTTACATAGATAAACTCACCAAGCTCGTCAAGGTATGAGGTTATGGCCTTCATTGTCCGTTCTCGGTCAAGAGGCGCTACCTCTCTGGCTTCCGCTTCTACCTGATGTACTTCTTCTACTTGAGTGAGGTAGTTCTGTTTAAAGTTTTCGATTAGCTCCTGTGCTGATACAGTCTTCATCCTGTACGCAGGTGTGTTACCGTCAGGAGCGGGCTTCCCCTCTTCAGGCATCATAGGGATTTCGTTGTGCCGTGGTATCTCTGCAAGATATTGCCCATTTAGTTTAATAGGGGTGACTACTACATCTACCCCTTGTTCTCTCATGCTCTGGGCAAAGGCTGCTGCGTCACTCTTTGTCCTGAAGGCGACTCTTGTGTATTTGGATGGGTCATAGTTTCCCGCTTCCTCATACCTGCTTTTATGTTCATGCAGTCTTCCAAAGGCCGCATCCACTTCTTTATTGTAGTAATCGGCGACCATATTGTTAAGTTTTGCGGAAGCATATTCCACCGTATCTCTGCCTATTCGGAGAAAATCTCCACCTTGCACAGTGTTCACTCTCCTTTGTCGCGGATATCCTTATGTGCCTTATACGTTGGTATATTTGTCCGTGCTTATGAAGTCTGCCGTTTCTTCCGGCGTTTCGGATTCTTCCCGCTCCTGTTCGTCTTCATCTTCGCTTATTGTTACCTTGTAGACATCATTCTGTGATTCTTCTCTCTGAGATATTTCATATTCGATGTCGTATATGGATACTGCATCCTTGCTATACCAGATGTCCTTCAGTTGGAATACGAGCATAAGGTCTGTGTCTCCGTCACCGGATGCAAATACTGGCTGTATTGCGGATATCGTATAGGCATAGCCCTTTTCCGCTTCGTCCTTTACGATGTCTATGGTCAGGACATAATCGTTTTCCTGTTTTTGCAGGAATCGGTTCGTTCCTCTTTGAACTACTGTATTCCACATCGTTTTTATCTTACGTACATCCGTTCTGTTTATATTATACATCGTTATGTAGATAAAATCTCCGTTAATTTGAAGCATGGTTCTACACTCTGCGACACTACGCTGAATATCAACATAGTTGATTTTCCCATCTGCTGCCTTTGCTACCTGTCTTATCGTTCCGACAACATGACCTTCACGGGCTTTGCTTAAGACTTCTTCAAATTCTTTGAAATCTTCATCTGTTATTATTTCTATCAGCTTTTTCATATCGGACATCTCCTTTCCTCTTATTGCTCTACAAGGTCTATACTTTTATCATCTGCATATACTGCGTAGATTTTGCCGTCCATCTGTACAAATCCGGTTGTGTCTATCTCCGCATGATTGGTCTTTTTATCCCATAACACATAGTCATATGTTCCGCTGGCATTTTTCCTGAATGGGAATATTTCTTGTCCGTTCCCGACTCGCTTACCAAACGAGGCAGGAATGCAGATTCCTTCGTGGCATTCGATACTTGTTTTGTATTGCCCGCTCCCTGATTCCTTACTCTTGAACATGGTAATGCTCAGATGACCTTCTTTATCGTAGCGGGAATATACTGCAAAGCGCATACCGTCTATCCCAAACCGTATTTCATTGCCGGTATATGCGTAGCAGTCTACCAGATTGTCAACTACCGCTACCATGTTCAGGGCTTGGAGCGGGGGCTTATATTCTGTCGGAAACACATATACGATTATTTCCCTTAGCTCCGGTTCGAACTCGTTTATCGTTATCTTGCCGTACCACATGGTTTCCTTGAACTTGCGAGTCTTGGTTTCCTGAAGCTCTGTGGGTGTATTGCCCTTGTCCCCGATGATTTTCTCATTATGGGTCTTGGCCTGAGCTTTGCCCATTATGGACGCCTTATGTTCGTTCATCCTGTCTATGCCTATTCGCCGTGCCTGCTTAAGGTTTGCTGTGGTTATTGCCATGTCATCTACGATGCCGTAGTAGATATAATACTGCTGGTTATTTTCTCGGTTAAAATGTTCCAGCAACAGGTTCCTGTCTTCCGCTCCCTTTATCAGCAGGTTGAACTTGTTGCCGTGGATACGGAATACATAAAAATAATCCTGCAAGTCTGTTATTACCTGTCTTATCAGCAGGGTTCCCATCGCATATCCTTTTTTGCGGTTACAATCTTCTACATCGACAGTAAAGCAGACGAGATTATATCCGTCTGCTTCTGTCAGTTTAGAAACAAATTCATGAAAGGCATTCTCGTTGGGATATCCTTCGCAGTCTGTGTATACTTTCTTTTTTGGTACTGTTATCAGTTCTTCACTGGAATATTGCTCGTTGATTTCTCTCATAGTCCACCATATTCCACCTTTACCCCGTTTGATTTCGTTCTGTTGTTTTCACATGTTATTACGTCTTTCTTCATGATAGCCTCGATTGGCCGGATTGTTCGGGGATAACAGTGCGATTATCTTTGGTACGGTGATGTTTGCAGACCCGTTATCCATCAGCACCGATATCTTGTATGCATTCTCCGGTTTCGGTTCTATTCCGTATTGCTCACATACTGCCTTTATCCTCTGATAACGAGACAAGTCCATTTTATTGTCAAAATAGATTTTACTCTTTGCTTCGTATATTTCTTCTCTTGCCAGCTTGTACAGTAGTCCTATTTTATGCCCTTCGTATATTTCTTTCGCCACATCCTGATTGCTGCAAAGATAATAGCAAACAGCCGAGATAATTTCGTCTTCATCTGCGTTAGTTAGTGCTTTGTTAACCCGTAAGGCTTTTACAGCTTTCTGTACCTCACGAAGCAGCCATTCCCACATGTTCTTTCTCCTTTTCCAGCCCTACTATTCTTCTTACAATATTTCCGGCATCCTGTAATGTCTTGCCCAAACAGTAGCATTCGTTGTCCCTATAAAATGGTACGTCTTTCAGAAATAGCTCCAATTCCTGTTCAGACATGTTCATTATACTCTCCCCTTTTCCCGAAATATCCTTATTTTCCCTCTCTTTATTTTACCTACCGCTTGTTCTACAGAACTGTATCATCCCGGCAGTTGCACACTTATTGTCATAATTTTTCAGGAATGGTGGATACTGTGCTGGCTATACCCTGTCGGGAGCGGGTTATAGTCCTTCCGCTCCCGGACAGGCTTAGATTACTACGCGGACTCTATCTTTGCAGGTTCCCGTTCCTTTTTATCATGCGGGTTGGTACTCATGATTTGGTATAGTTCGGAGTCGGTTGGCAGTTTGTAGTCGATTGGGATGAGTACCGAGTTGTTGTATATGAGGCCGGTTCCTGCGGGCTTGTCCTTTATGTACTCTATCAAGTTGTCGGATATACCGTACAACTGCTGTAACTGGTTCCTGCCGATCGGTGACTGGTTCAGGAAGATGAAGAAACCGGTGTTGTTGAACATTGCTGTTCCCTGTGGTGAACGAAGCAGGTCTGCCACGTCCTGTGTGATACCTGTCATTATACCGCCATATTTGCGGACTCTCTTGAAGTATGCCATGATTGTGTTGGCGGAGCTTTCCGTCTTGAAAAAGTGATGGAACTCGTCAAGGTATACCCAGATAGATTTTCCAGTATGGTACTTGTCATTTTCCTCTCGGTTCCTGACTATTCGAGTCCAGATATTTGACAGACAAACCTTCATTGCCATTTCGGTCATTTTCTCCGGCAGGTACAACAGGTTATACACTACCAAGCGGTTATGCGTGTCAATGTTCGTATGGTGAGCAAAGATACTATAGTTACCTACACAATATTGCTCACATGCCATAGCGATTTTGTTCGATTCCGGTGTCCCGTCTGCCAGCAATTGATTGTAGAAATCCTTCAGTGTCGGGCATATGCTTGTGTCTATCTTATCCGATTTTCCTTCTGGGCATCCGTCTCTATGGCGACGGGTCATTTCTTCAATGTATGGCTCATACATTCTTGTGCAGGCACGATGGATTGCGTTGACTTCGTACACATTACATTCCCTGCCCTTGCCGAGGATGCTTTCAACAAGTCCTACCATGTAATCGCATTTTTCTGCAAGTGGTGTTGCCTTCGGGTCATCCCACTCTATTGTCAGGTCGCAGGGATTGATATGATAATCTGATTTGAGTTCGAGGTCTATTATCATGCCGCCGAATTTTTCTGCTATAACACGATATTCATTCTCCGGGTCGAGAATGATTATGTCGTCATTTCCATGCAGGAAGTTCGGGATTATTTCACCCTTCGTGATGAACGATTTTCCTGAACCCGACTGACCAAATACAAGCCCGTTTGCCAGCTTACTTCTCTTTCTGTCATACATGACCATGTTTTTGGACACAGCATTGCAGCCGTAGAAGTGGCCGTTCTTATCTGTGAGCTCCTGAATATTGAACGGGAACAATGCGCAGGCATTATCGGATGTCAGCATTCGGTCGATGCATACCTTACTGGTGTTGCAAAGTATTGCCGTGTTCAGTCCGGCTATCTGCTGGCCTATCAGGTATGATGGTGTTACGGAGTAGTCTGCGCACTTTGCCGTATATTGTGCTGTTATCTGTTTAAGGTCTTCCTCACTCCTGCCAAATATAGTTACGACTATTGTGGTAAAGAACAATTTCTTGCCCTCGTTAACTACATCATTACGAAGCTTGGCTGCCTCTTCTCTTGCCTGTATCAAATCCTCGTTCATCAGCGACGGGTCATAACCGCTCCTGTATGCCTGCTGTGATGCCTTAATGACATCTGCTTTGATGGAAGTGTTCTGCATTTTTACAAGGTTCAGTGCTTTCTTCCTCGGTACAGGTTTGAACTGGATTACCGTTACCATCTCGTAAGGCAGATTGGTTACATTGGTAAGGAAGATGGTGTCCAACTGCTGGGGCAGATTCGCTAATGCGAAGGACTTACAGTAGCGGTTCTCGTCAAGCTGTAAACTCTGATGACTTCTGATTATGGTTTGTGGGGCAATGAGGTCTTTTACTGACATGCCTGACCTTTTAAGTTTCTTCAGGTTGAAGGTCACTGTCTCATTACCATCCTCGTCCTTATGCGTCTCGAAGAATCGTGTATATTCTTTGCGGAACGGTATACGTTCTGTTCCGCAGAGTATCTTTTGCATGATGGTTAGTCTCTCGATGGCATCGAGTTGCTTGACCCCTACTTTGTTGATGGCCTTGACCGCTTCATTAAGTGTAATGTCAGCAGTGTTGAATTCCATTTCGGCATCATGCAAATCTTTTGCACGGACTGTCAGCATTATGTACTTTTCTTTGCTGATTTCGTTGTGGCCTTCCTCGATTTTCTTATCTATGATATTGTTATAGTCAATGCGGTACTTATCGTATTCATCTCCCTGCAACGGAAGATGATATGACTCAATTATATCACTGGTCGTATTCCTCTCATTGATGATGACTATGCTTATATCCATGTAATCAGGAAAACGATTTATAAGTTTGGTGTAGTTGGTCAGGCTCTCCCATTGTTTGTCTTCCGGTTCCGTGACAAAATTACTGTCGATAAGACGGTACAGTTTACTGTAGTTGTTACCGGCTATAATAATCCCGTCTTGCGTTATACCGGTAAAGTCGAGAACTTCCTGTACAGTACGGTATATCTTCGGCTTGGCTGACTTCAGCTTACGTTTTTTTTCCATATTTTAATGTCTCCTTTCGAGTTTTTATTTCTGCATTTCCTTACCCGCAGTTTCATCGCCTTTCTCTTTTTCGTCTGATTCGATACGGGTAAAGTAATATGCTTCTATTTTATTTTTTGTNAGCATGGAGCGGGCGAGGTCGTATATGTCTGTTTCCATTTTATCCATGTATACTCTCCGATTCTTTAAGTCGAGTTTGCGTAGCTCTTGCTCCATCAAAAGGATGTTTTCTATTGCCTGTTTTACATTGTCAGTTTTGATGAATAAATATATCTGGTCGCTGAGCCTTGATGGTCGGTATCCGACTTGCTTTTCTGACGACTGAAAGATTCTCATTTGCCGCTCCAAGTCAGGGTCGTTTTCTATCAGTTCTTGTTGCGGTAATGGCCTTGGGATTTTATCCGGTAGCTCTATGACTATTACCGCATTTTCTTCGATTTCTGCATTGACCAGCGAACCCTCGTATACATTGACCGGTACGCTCTTGGCCGGTATGTATTTCTTCGCTTTCATAGCTTCCAAATCTTCGTTCTTCCACATGTATCCTTCTCGGACTAAAATGCTTTTCAGTATGGCATTTTGTTTTTCCAAGTCTGCTATTCTTTGTAGCAATGGATATACTCCTATTTCATGTCCATTTATGCCATGTTTTTTTGCTAATGATAGCATGGAATTTATTTCTTCACTCAGATGTTTATTCTGAGTTTCTAACTGCTTGTTTTTCTCCATTAATGTCTCATTTTTTAGTTTGAGTATCGTGCGGTTCCCTTTCTCTGTTGCTCCATTAATTATCTCAGCTTCGTATCCGAGATAATTCTTTACATGTTCGGACAATCGAGGATGCATTTCTGCAAGATATTTTCTTGTGATTAATTCCTTACAGCAGACACGCTCTGTTGGTGGGTTGCCATTATGTGTTTTTTTCCATTCTTCGATTGCCTTTCTTGCCCGTTGGGACGTATATTCTGGTACTCCTTTCAGGACAGGAATGAAATCCAAATGCATGTGAGGTTGTGTCTCGTCTTTATGTACGACTGCATTTATTATGTTCTCTTCCCCAAAATCTTTGCAGTAGAATTCATAGACTGCCTGAAAGAAATCTCGCTCGTCTTCGGGTTTTACATTTTTGGGTAAGGTTACTATCATTTCTGATAGTACTGTTGTGTCTTTTCGCTTCAGGATGAATACCTCTGACAGTCTTTTTTTTACATCTTCGATTGTCCCCTTTTTCAGGTGATAGTTATATACTGTCCGCTCCGGGTCTATCATCTCATTACTTCTCTTTATTCCATCTCCCGCTTTGCGGTTATTATGCTGCAATACTCGGCCTATACCGCTCGCGCTGTATTTGCCAAACTCTGCCATTTTATCCCCCCTTTCTGCCCATAAGTATAATTATATTTTTGAGCTTCTATCTCTTCTGTGTAACAAAAGTGAAAATTTCCTGCGTTTTCGGCCTATTCTGCGTCACTTTGCCACTGTTTCCACTGCCTTTTCTGGTATTTTTTAGCTTCTCTGCTTGCCTTTTTGCCCTCACAAGTATAACAAGGTATACTTTTGATTCGTTATGGGCTAAATCTGTGGATAACTTTCTTATTCCAATTATTTACATTTTTATCTTGGATATTTATTATCTCATGCCCCATGTCGCTGCGGTCATTCCTGCACCCCACTGAGGTCTTTGTAATGGTTCTGCTTGCTGTATTTTTTGCTGGCTGTAATTATTATTTTTGTCGAACTCGAATGTTGTTTTCCCTGCCTCTTTATCTAATACAATCTTTGCTTTGAATTTCTTACCGGCCTTGCTTGTAAATGAATAGGTTTTTGTCTTGCCTTTAGTGATTAAATCTTCAAGGTCACTCTCTTGCATCCTGTGTCCGCATATTTCTAAGTTGAAGCTAAATTTACAGTCGCAATACCATCCATAGCGGCCTACTTTTAACGTTTGGTTACAACATGGACAGTTGTATTTTTTGCTGGTAATTTTGCTTTCGTAATTAGCTTTTTCTATCCGTTCATTATTGTTCTGCAATATCTTTTTTGTGGTTGAAATTATATAGTTTATTACTGTCTTCATGTTTTCTGCAAGTGTAAGTTTTCCGGTTACTATTTCATTCAATTTTTCTTCCATTTCTGCTGTCTTTATCGGGCTGATTAATGTTTCGTCATACCTTTCTATTATGGGTATGACTGCTTTACCGAACTCTGTCGGAGCTATCCTTTGTTTGCTGTCGATAGTTATAAATTCTTTCTTTTCAAGTTTTTCTATTATGGCAGCACGGGTTGATGGTGTACCTATTCCGCAGGCCTTTATTTTTTCTCGAAGTTCTTCATCTTCTATTAAATTTCCGGCCTTCTCCATAGCAAGAATTAGTGTTCCTGTTGTGTATGGAACTGGCGGTTTTGTTTCAAGGTTACGGATATCAAATGATGCCACTGGAATNACCTCTCCCTTTCGTGGAATAGGCTTATTTTTTATGTCATCTTCTTCTGCTTTTTCTTTGTATCCCATTTGCTTGATTTTACGGAAAGTTTCGAAGAAATACTCGCCGTTTTTGTGTATGTATGTAACTGATATGGCATCATAAATAAACGGGGGTTTCATTGTATCCTCAAACCGCTTTTTTATGGCCTCGTATACGCTCTTCTCTATTCCAGAAAGTGATTCTGGGTTTCCATCAAATGTTGGTATTATGGCATAGTGGTCTGTAACCTTACTATCATNTATATATCTTTTGGGTATATTGTATCCCATACGTTTCAATTCTGCGGCCACCGCAGTCGATAAAAACCGGCTGTCTGTTCGAGGATATGTGGTCAATTTTTTCTCGTATAAACTCTGTGCTATCTCAAGTGTTTTGGCCGGAGTAATTTTAAATNTTTTTGAACAATATGCCTGTATATCTGCAAGGTTAAAAAGATATGGTGCGTATTCAGTTTTTGTCTGTACTTTTACGTCATTTACTGTTAATTTTTTATCCCTNTTTAACTCCATGCATAGTTTTAAAGCATCTTCTTTTTTACGGAAGCCATTTTCGTTATAAAGCAATGGACTTTCATAATATCTGCTTCCTTCTACGGCCTTCCAATAGATACTGTCATTTGCCTTTATCCCATAGAAGTCTGTCTTAATAAAATTATCTATTTCCTTTTGGCGATTTACTACCATAGCCAGTGTTGGTGTCATTACTCGTCCGGTATTGATAAGCTTTCCGCTGGTAAGGGTAAATGCCTCGGTAAAGTTCATACCTATGAGCCAATCTGTCATCGCTCTTGCATATCCACTATCTATCATTTTTTGATATTGTGAATAGGGTTTTGCTTCCCTGATTCCTCTCAAAATTTCATTTTCTGTATAGCTGTCTATCCAGACAACATACTCGTTTATTTTGGGTGGTGTCTGAAAGATTTGACTACGGATTAATGCTTGAATGTATATTCCTTCTCTTGCACTATCGCCTGCATAATATATTGTGTCGATATCTTTTCTTAAATATAACGACTTGACTATTTTGAATTGATTATATGTATCCTTTATAGGTTCATATCTGAATTTTTGGGGTATCATGGGTAGATTATCTATGCTCCACTTTCCAGCCCATGCCTCATTTTGTTTTTCTGGCGGGCAAATTGTTACNAAGTGTCCTACTGCCCATGTGACTATTACATTATCTTTCATAATGGGTGAATAGCCCTCTATATAGCCGTCAGTTTTTCCGTTTGGTTGTACTTTTAAGACCTTCTTATATTCTTGCGCCACGGACGGTTTTTCTGTAATAAATATTATGCTCAATAATTTTCAGTCCTTTCTTTGAATTGCTCTGTTTCGGACATTAGTTTGTCTGCTTCTTTGAGGGCTTCTATCATTGCTCTGATTGAGCTTCTGTTCTTAAAATGTANGTTTATTCCCTGCTTTTTTTCATATACTGATACCGTTATACTATTCGGGTTTTCCCGATACACTACCGCAAGTTTAGGTGGGTCATCTTCCGCTCCAAACATGAGGTACTGTATTCTATTCATTGGCCTTACTCCCCATCTTCATCTTCTGTTAATTCATCTTCATCGAAGTCACCGAGTTCATCTTCGATTTCCGCTATAAAATCTTCATACTTCTTTTTCATTTCCTTCCTTTTACTCTTATTCGATTTTAAATTGCTCTTTTTATCTGTTTCTTTTTCTCCCATATCACTCAAAAATTTTTCTACTTTTTCGTCTGTTGCTTTTTGTTTCTGGTATTGTCTGTAATACATAGCCGCTAATACTGTGAATATGATTGTAAACTGGTACAGCTTTTTTATATTGAGCAAGGTTAGTATAGCTGCCGCAACATAAAGTACTGTACATATTAAATTTTTCTTTATATAGATTTTGTAAATTTTCATTTGATGCTTCTCCCCCCGGTATAGGTCAATCATAAAAGCTCCCGTATTGCGACAGGTCTTCAAGTTCTTGTTCTTTATATTGCACTGCTGTTATGCTCGACACTTCCTTATTCTTCCTATTGCAAGCAAACTTTGAAAATATCGAGCTTGCTGTCATTCGTTTTGCATCATTTATTATTTTCAATTCTTCCTTATTTGGATTTTCTATCACAATGATTGTCGCACCGTCTTTTTCTGTAATCGTAATCATTTTTAAGGTCACCCCTTTATGCTTTAAAACATCTGTTCTTATCAATGATAAATTTGTTAGTTCCATTTGTCTTTATTACCGTTACGAGGTCGCTATACTGTTCTTTAATAAGCCTTACTGCTCTTGCTACTGATGTAACAGAGTAAGATATTCCTTTTTTACTCAGGCCATCAGAAATTTTTTTATAGCTTGCTGTATATTCGTTATTTTCCATCTGTTGTATTATGTATATAAACACAACGCTTTCAGGAGTATGATTATAAATAAACTCCATATAGCGTTCTTCATAACCTTTTTCCATAACCAGTGCTTTTCTGTATTCTCTTTTCATGTATTTACCGTTGGGGAGAAGAATCATTCCCTTCATCATTTTTCTTCGTTCCACTCCTTCATCGTAAGTACAATATTTCCTTCAAACTCACAATATTTCATGTTGCTTCCCTTATCTTTCCAGACTATATCTGGGTTCAGCAAATAAATCGTTGCTCCACCACTTCTTTTCACTTGCAGTACATTCAGTTTCTTTAAGTATTGGACTGCTCTTTTAACTGAAGACCATGAACATTTAAAATAGTCCATAAAAAATTGATAACTTGCGACAAGTGCGTTCTTTCTATTCATCTTTTGCAATATCAATAGATATATTTTCATTGCTAAAGGACTATCTGCTACCTCTAATAGAACATCAATTCTTTCTATGTTCTGTTGTGCAAAATTTGCATATGCTGATATCGTATTTTCTTTTATTGCTTTCACTTTTGCTTGTCCCTTCTCCCTGCTTATACCTATGTCATTCCTTCTCAATTTCCGCTCATATATGATATTATTGTACCGTGTTGGTGTACACATGTCAAGCGTTATACTGTGTTATGTACAGTTATATAGATTTTTTTTCGTTATTGTTGAAATATTTACTTTTCCTCTTGACAAATTCAAATTTGTGTGATCCATAATCTGAAATTATATAGTAAAAGGTCATACTGTGACCTTTTACAAGGTCATCTGATGACCCTTTTGTATCTCTGTAATCTTTTATTTATGCTATTTCTCTAAATGCGCATCTTATGTCTTTAGACTATACGATATATATTGCTTGTTTGACTTATACTTTTTCTGCCATTCGGCCTTGTNCTTTTTTGACGGTGGTGGTTTATTTTTTTATTTTTGAGTTTCAGTTTGGTTTACTTACCCCGAATAGTACCGTTACTGTATAAACAATTTGGGTATGTTAACAGNAATCTCCTGTCTGAAAAGAGTCGAAATAGTTGTATTAATGCATATTTTGNTATTATTTTCACTTCTGTTACACATATTGAGTGATAACACAAATTGCAAGCACATGAGGAAAGGAAGCGCTAAATATGAACAGTAAAGACAATTATCAAATTGACACTTATCATATTGGCCTTTTGAAAAAGAATGACAAGGCGCTGGTGGATATTCTGGACAAGGCTGAAGATTTGGTTTTGTCTGATGATGTTGTCGANGATTACATCGACATTAAGAAAGTCAGCGGAAATACCGTTCAGGGANTATACCGTGATTTGCTTATTGACTTCATCGGTTTTCTCAGAGATAGAATTGAATTCTTTAAGGTGGATGTGATAATTGACAAAATTGATGGATATGCGTCTAAGAATGGTTCGGACAAGCGTGGCTTATGTTTGAGTAGTAAATAAAGGGGGCTATAGCAGATGAAATTTGTGTCTAAAAAGATTCTTGCAAAAATCGAGAAAGAGCAAGNAAAGCTCGATGCTATGATTGCAAAACGGGATGAATTTACCGCTAATTATCAGGCCAAGCTTGCTGAAATTAATTCTGCAATAAATGAACAGAAAAAGGTCATAGCGGATTTGCGTNAACAGGAAAAGCGAGAAAAGCTTGGTGTTGTTGCAGATTTGGTAAGTAAGAACGGTGTATCTGTCGATGATTTGCTTAACGCTGTTTTGAGCGGTAATTTTGAAGATATTCAGAGTAAGATTGTGAAAACCGGCAAGGCAACTGGCAATGGTGCGTCTATAAGAGAGGCATCGGATGGTGACAATAACGTTGTTGTCAGTCATGAATCCAGTTCGGATACCGATGTTGATTCAGGTAATGATGATAATTACGCGTCTGCGATGTAATATTGTCTTTTCAGGAAAATATGAGCGACAAAATAGTTATTATACGTTCTGATGACAACATTGAGTATTGGGACTATCATGGCTTTGCTACTATTAAGAAAGCTATAAGCTGTCCGATTGGCAATTACCAAAAGAGTAGTTTGATGTACATGTCAGTTTTTGCTGACATCATGCATTATTTAAACATTGTACTTGTTCATGCCGCTCCATCTCCTGAATTGGTCAACGTTATCGCTACTTTATTGTCAGGTGATTTTATTCGGGGAAATGCCGCCCTATTGGTACATAACGGAATATGTGTGTTTAGAGGGTTTGACACGAACATAATACATAATAATTTTAAAAAGCAATTTTGTGAGTTCGACATTGTTAAATCTAAATTAGAGCATTTTGTTTCTACACATAGGGAAGACATTGAGGCTCTACATAGGATATGCGATACAAGTTATGACTATGTTAAAAACATTAAAAGGTTAATGTGCAAAATCTATAAACAGCAACAGACTGAGGGGTTTTTGCATAAAAAATATTATGTCGCTGTTCGGTTAAAACGTTGAACGGGGGCAATATCGTGAACGGTAATTGCCATTGCATGTTTGGTGCGGCTGTTGGTACAGCTATTGCGATTAACATTAATAAAGTTGCGGAATCTTTTCCAAATATTCATGCCACTTCTGAGTTTTCAACTTTATTTATTCTTGGTGGTATTCTGGGTGGAGTATTGCCGGATATTGATAATCCTGTCAGCCATGTTGGTAGATTGACTGCTCCGATAAGTAATTTTATTGCAGCTATAGGTAATCTTGCAGGAAGAGGCTATGTTAAGCATCGTGGCATAATGCATGACCCCCTTATTTATATTGCTGGTTTAATTGTCTCCTATTTATACTTTCCCCCTCTCGTATGTTTGTTGGTTGGTTGTTTATCGCATATTTATCTTGATTTATTTAACCCTTCTGGGGTTCCTTTTGCTTTTGGTATAAGACATTGGCGCTTGGGGACAATTACTTCTGGCAGTCATGCAAGTAAAATTTTAACTTGGGCGCATGTCTTATTTATTATTGTCGTAAGTTTTGCATTTAAGGTAGGTGTTTTTCAGGGTTTATATCGTGTGACATATATTAGTTTTCCATAATATAACGAATTATTTTCGGAATAACGCTTGCAATATGTACACAATATGTGTTATAATGTACTCAATTGAAGATAGGCTAATGCGGTAGCACCTTTTTTAAGGAAAGTCCGTCAATGCCATGAATGTAAATATATTGCAGGTACGGACATCCGATACCTGCTTTTTGTATTTTAAGTAATTATTTTGGAAGGTGGTTGTAATGGGGAAAACTCAGTTTATACAATTTACAATGGATGAAAGTGAATTAAACAAGTTGAAGGCACTTGGAAAAATAAATGATATAGATGATAAAGATTCTATCGTGGATGCATTGCATTCAATAATTTATGAGCTCCCGGAGCCCATAAATAAAGAAGACTTAGATGCTGCGCGGGAATGGCTTAGAGAACAAATTAAAAATCTTACATATGGCAATATGGCTATAACTATTTCTCCATCCGGTTATGATGACCGGATTCCCCCTCAATTTATCTTAAAAGCATTCAATGAATACTGCAATATTGCAAAAAGCAATATTAATGATTACGAAACTTTTAAGGACTATTTAGAGGCAATGTTTGCAGATATCAATGCATACTACTTCGATTTAGAAGAAAAGCAATTGTTACACGAAATCAAAAATAACATACAATATGAATCCGAAGAACTTCAGTCATCATTTGAAGCCCTAATAGACGGCATGAATGATTATGAGATTTTAGAAGTTGGTGGTTTTGAGGGTATCAACTATGACATTAAAGAATTTTTGGACTATGATTATCGCATTAATTTGATGTTCGCAACTCCATATGAACGCAACTGCGATATGAGCTTAATTCCTCTCTTTGAAGATGTCGATAACAATGCTCTCACCTACCTTATCCGGCAACAAGGATATGATGTCCATGAGGTTTTTAAGTCATTAAAGGAAGACCGTATTAATGACAGTGTGTTTGTAAGAAGCGTAGTAGATGAACTAAGGGAACAAAGCTACTGCATGGCAGAATTAACCGCTTTGGTTACGGCAAGAGGCGAAAACCTCTTGAATTTGCTTGATAACATTGCTCATGAAAATAATTATATATCCATTTCTAAAGACGCAACCATTGGCTTGTTCAATGAATGGAATGGTTCAGGGTCAATGCTTGAAATCCAACTTGAAAAACCTGCTGTCTTCCCTACCAGCATGGTACGAAATGTTCAGATTGAAGGTGCAGGTAAGGAAAATTCGGGATATACGGTAGATGCGGTTTACGGATTTGTTAGCAAAGCATGGCTCATAGGCAATGTCGAAATCGTTAATGAGGCTCCGGCACTGAAGGAAGAAAACTTTGACGTAAACATAAAAAAGAATCGTTCTGACAAAACAATAGTTAAAGAATAATTGCGTGTCAATTTGACACACGTGAGGCGAGTGAGTTATGGCAAGCCAAGTGTTTGAGAATTTGTCGAGTTTAGAATTCGAATTGAGAAAACTGAATTATATGGGCATAACCAACGTATCCCAAAAGACATTGGCAGTAAAGAAGGAATACGAAAGTGCATTAAGCAAGGTTATGCAGATCGCGAGGGAATATGAGCCTTATATTGCCGAAAGGTTCTCTGATGTTTTAATGCGGGTATTCAGTAGTTACTCACTCAATAAATTGAATGAATGTATTGAGGCTTATAAAAGAGGCGAGTTTAATAAGAACAATAGAGGTAACGGTATCGGCTGTCAGGTTAAAAGATTTATAGATGAATATAAATTTGTTCACAATAGAAATTCAGCCGAAGGTAAACTCGCGCAGCAAATAGAAGAATTTGCCCGCAGCAGAGGGGCATATTTTGAATATGGCAACAATCTTTCATGGATAGACAGTAATTCCTATAAGACTCAAGACAACATTATACAGAGGCTCCGCTCGGGCGATATAAAGGAGTTGTTGGCTTATCTTTCTTCTGAGGAAAAGGAAATGCTTATGAATGAAGAAAGTACAGATGAGGTAAAAAGCTTAATACAAAGGATACAGGTATATCAAAAGGAAAATGCAAAGTACCAGTCTCAGGTATTGAGGCGAGATGAACGAAATATTGATATCGAACTTATATAATGTTTATGGAAACGCCTTTACGATTATTGTATGTAAACCGATATAACTCTATAATAGAATTTACACAAAGGATTGCGAGGTATTTATATGAAAATAACACATTATAGAAATCATGATTATTTTGAAATTCTTTTTGCTGTTAGTGAACAGCTTATTCGTTACTTTAATGCATGTGAAAATGAAGGCGTTGCGACCAAAGCTGTTGAAGAAAACATCAACGAGAAACTTCTTCCGTTATGCGAGCAAGTAATCTTACAGGATATATTAGAAGGTGGAGTGCATGATTATAAATATATGCGGGGATTTAATGTTGTTGCGCTTTTTATTGATAACAGATTTGTAATGTGTAATTACCAAGCTGCTCAATTTGCGGATAAAGTTATAATGAAAAAATGTCGTAGACAAGGCGATTTTGACCGAATTGAAGAAGGTAACAAAGTTTTGCAAATGATAGATGATTTAAGCCAACTATCAATTAAAGATTTTGTGAAGAAATACTATGTTCCTCGTAATTATGTAAAAGTTGATATGTTGTTAAATTCATTTATGCGTTTCTTTAATGTGGATAATTTCAATTTGACTGATATAGGAGAGACATTCATAAATGGCAGAGTAGATTATGACAATATAATAAAAGCTGCTTTGCAACAGTTCTTTATTGCCAATAAAATGACAGCCTATAAATATGTAAATGGTGAGCTTTATGATAGCGGACATCCAGTTGACCATGTTTGCGCAGATATGTGTTTTGAGAGAAATAATGAATCTGGAGATTTCAGGCTACAATCTATAAGTATTAAATTGTTTTTTAATAAAGAAGAGTCTCTTAGAACCTGCTATAAAGTTGAAAATGACCAGATACCTGAAGTATCCAGCAAGCAATTTGGCAAGTTGATTACTGATCAGGTATATCCTCTATATGAGCCTATAGTACTTGGGCAAAAAGGGGACTATGATGAACACCAGCGTTATCGCAAAGTTGTCATTGATGGATATGAAAATAAGGAAAGGGATTAATTATGGAAATCAAATATTTTACTATTGAAGACAACAGGAGTATAATGCTCCCCATTGTCAAGACAGTTTTTTAGCTTTTCTAAGTTAGTTCTCCTTTCTTAATTTTGTATAATCTTTACAACTGTGCACTCTGTTGGAGGA
>JGI24713J26584_10000901_pt1 | contig 22124 bp, 19 predicted proteins | sample BioPla4DNA1_FD_26584 | JGI IMG/M metagenome (IMG submission 26584) | reverse complement strand
AAAAAATTTTTCTTTAACTGATATATTAACAAACAAACCATTTAATATATCACTGATTAATACAATATAACATATAATGTAGTGAAAAATAATAGGGAAAGAAAGGAAAGATATTATGAATTGTATTGATTTAAGAGATTATGGCCCAATGCCCTATGTAGTAAATATCCAAGAAGCTGCTAACCAAAACTATAATTATAGGCTTGCCCTATGGACAGGAAACTATTTACAACTAACCTTAATGAATATTAATGCTAAAGAAGATATTGGTTTAGAAATGCATCCAGACGTAGACCAATTCATAAGAATTGAAGAGGGACAAGGACTTGTTTTAATGGGAGACAGCCAAGATAGGCTGTATTATCAAGCAAGGGTATACCCAGGATATGTAATATTTATACCTGCTGGTAAATGGCACAACTTAATTAATACTGGCTGTACACCCCTTAAGCTCTATTCAATCTATGCACCTCCCGAGCATCCATGGGGCACTGTTCATAGGACTAAAGACGATGCTGAAGTCCATCATCATTATTATTAATAATGTTAAACAGGGACAGTTACTTAAAACTGTCCCTATCAATTTAAACTATGGATTCTATTATATTGTTCATCTTATGGACTAAGCCTTCCCAAGAAAAATCTCTTATTTTGTCTTCAATGGCTTCGTCAAATTTTTCCTTTTTTCTTATCTTTTCTATTTGGCTTAAGATGGCTTCTTTTAGGTTTTCTTTAAATTCTGGTAGGTCCTCCCTAACTGGCTTATCAGTATCATAAATCCTTGGAAGTGGAACATACTTGATTACACCAGATTCTTTTATTTCTTCCCCTAATAAGGTCATTAGGGCTTCTATTTCCGTAGTAACTACATATAGGCCACAGGCTAGGCTTTCTATAGCCATAAGGCCTAGTCCTTCATAGTAGGAAGGCATAATGAATATGTCTTTTTCCCTTAACTCATCTCCTAAAGCCACTTGGTCCCTTACATTGTAAACCCTAATAGTAGGATCCCCTTGTATATATTCTTCTAATTTCTTTTTATTCTCCTCATTGGGGCTTCCTATTATATCTAAGGTCACATCATCTAGGCCTAAGGATTTGTAAACTTCAATAAGCTCATAAATCCCCTTAGATGGATCAATTTTTGCACAGAAGACAAGTCTAACCTTATCAGCATAAGTTTTTTCCCTTGGTGGATAGAAAATCTTTTGATTATAACCTCCGCCTACAGCAATTATCTTCTCCCTATCTATATTATATATTTCAACTATTTCATCTTTTTGCTGCTCAGAAATAGAGAATACATAATCTAGCTCATGGAGATTATTTACGTGTTTATTTAAAAGATGGGGATTCATCTTAGCCTGTCTTAAATCTGTATTGTGGCAAACCCCAATAATCTTTGTATCTGGGAATATATCTCTTACTAAAGAAGTTAAGATCCAAAGATGGTGGGCAAATATGATATCTGGCTTGAATTCTTCTTTTGCCTTTTCTAATCTTTTCCTAAAAGCTTTTTTCCACACCCCTATCATGACTTCAGTCATTTGGGAATACAAGGTATTTTCATAGGGCATTACATCACTCATGCCAGCTATGGGAAATGGCAATTCCTCTGATTTAAATTCTACTCCATATTGTTCTTCCTTATCTAAAATATCCCAAGTATATCCATCTTGATAGGCAAAAATTGCCCTTTGATCATGGTCATATTTCTTAAACTCTTCTATCATATTGGAGTAATATACTCCTGAACCTGTTCTCGTTGGTAATTGAGCTAAAACATGTAAAATTTTCATATCTCCCTCATTTCCATTTCTATATATATTTTATCATTAATCTCATATTCTTCTTCATTGTTAAGCCTAATCATCTTATACCTATTGTTTTTATATTCAATAATATATTCAATAAAGGAACCTTTAAAGGTCTTCCCTACAACCCTAGCTTCTTCTCCATCTTCTGAAATCTTAATGGCTTCTGGCCTGACAAAGTAGCCATTATCCACATTGGCAGAGCCAATAAAGTTCAAAACAAACTCAGTTTTTGGGTTTAAATATATATTTCTTGCTGTATCTATTTGTTCTATTTGGCCCTTATTCATTACAATTATCCTATCTGCTATGGAAAAGGCATCTTCTTGGTCATGGGTTACAAACAACATGGTAATATTAAATACTTCCCTTATTCTAAGAAGCTCCCCCCTCATGGAGACCCTTAGCTTAGTATCTAGGTTTGAAAAAGGCTCGTCTAATAAAAGCAGCTTAGGTTTCACAATTAAGGCCCGGCCTAAGGCCACCCTTTGCTGCTCCCCGCCAGATAATTGAGTTACCCTTTTATTTTCATAACCCTTTAGGTTTAAAACCTCCAACATCCTTTTTCCTTCTTCTATGGCGTCTTTCTTCTTATACCTTCTAAACTTTAGGCCATAAATTATATTTTCTATTACAGTCTTGTGGGGAAATAGTCCATAGGATTGGAATACTGTGGCAATTTCTCTATCTTCTGGCTCTAAATTTTCTATGTTTTTACCATCTAAGATGATTTCTCCACCATCTATTTTAATGAAACCTCCAATGGATTGGAGTATNGTGGTCTTGCCACAACCTGATGGGCCGAGAATACATATTATTTCCTTCTCCTGGGCAGAAAAGGACACCTTATTCACAGCTTCAATATTGTTATATTTTTTTGTTAAGTTCTTAATATTGAGAAACATTTTTACTACTCCTATTAAATATTCTATAAGATAATAAGCTTACAGACAAGCATACTATAATTATAATACAAGAGAGGACAGAAGCTATTTTATATTTACCGCTAGATACTAAATCGAATAATACAAAGGTAGCCAGCTTTCTACTTGGATAAACTAAAAATATTATGGACCCTATGGTTGTCATAGAAGATATAAAGGCATTGGTAAAGGATAAGAATAAGCCTGAATAGGTCATGGGAAACACCATATCCTTTAAAATATATAAGTTGTGGGCGCCTAAATCCTTAGCTGAGTTTAAGGTTGCCCTTTCTATTTGTGTCATACTAGACTGTATTGTCCTAATAGACATAGGTAATTGTCTAAAGATCAAATTTAATATAACTATAAGGGCTGTCCCAGTTAGTTTCAAGGGACTTTTGTTAAAGGCAAAAATATAGCCTAGGCCAAAAAATGTCCCTGGGACTATATAGGGCATATTAGAGATGAAATCAATAAACTTCATATATTTGCCCTTCATAATATAAGAATAATAGGATAGTACTAGGCCTATTAGACTGGAAAATACTCCTGCAATTATGGAATATATTATACTCCTTACAAAACTATCCCTAATATGGGGAAGACTGTCCCTTATATTGTCCAAAGTAAAATAGACCTCCCCCTTATACTTGTCTGTAAAGGCAGAAGTGAATATGGCCAAGTATTGGATTATCAACCATAGTATAAAGAATAAAGCCAAGATTTTAACTAAATGGTATAGGCCACTTTTTTTCATTTTGGCTTGAGTTTGTCGTAGGTTTTTGGAGGCTGACTGCTGTTCTTTTAAATAGTGACCATATATGATAAATACTATTATGGATGGAATAAAGAGTATAACAGATATGGCAGAAGCCCTTGGAGAATTCCCCTTGGCTATGATAGATAGGTAGGCTTCCGTTGCTAAAGTATTAAATGCCCCTCCAATAATCATGGGACTTGAAAAGTCTGCCATAGACCTAATAAAACTCAATAAAAAGCATACTGCAATGGCTGGTTTCATCAATGGAATTACTACATCTAGTAAAATACTAGTAGTACTTGCCTTTAAGGATTTGGCAGCTTCTATCATAGTCTTATCAAAGGAATCTAAATATCCAATTAATAATACAGCGTTTAAGGATGTAAAGCCTAAGGTTTGGACTGATACTATACCCCAAAGTCCATAGGGGTTTATGGATAATTTCAATATATCCCTAGTAATAAAGCCATTTCTTCCAAATAACTCAATATAGGTTAAGGAACCTATAAAGGGTGGTGATACCATAGTAAGTAACAATATGAACATGATGGCCTTCTTTTGCCTTTCTGAAACAAAAAAAGTCATTAGCCCTAAGGCCAATGCAAATATAGTAGATAGTAAAGCTGTAATGGTTGCAGAAAGGATGGAATTTTTAACTAGATAAAACTCCCCTTTCAAAAATAGGAATTCAGAAAAGTTTATCCTGCCATCACTATACAAGGCTTTGCCAAATACAGATAAAAATGGGTATAGAACAAAGACTATAACTAGTAAAGCAGTAAATATTTTTAATAATGAATTCATCATATCTAAAGCCTTTTTTCTTTTTACTACTGTATTTATTGAATTCAATTCATTGAAAGTCTTGTTTCTTATACCCATTAATATCACCTGTATTTTATTCAGTCAATTATTTACCCTTAGTTAATTCTTCCCATCTACTTAATATACTTTCTCTCATACTTCCAAAAGTAGAGATATCTTGTTCTATTAGCTTATCCTTTGGCAATCCTAAATCATATCCTTCAATGCCTTCCTTAATCATTTGGGCACTGTCCTTACCGTCTAATTCTGCCAATAGCTTTTGATTTTCATCCCTAAGCATGAAATCGATAAAGGCTTTAGCTATGTCTACTCCATCTCCACCTTTGAATATAGCTACTCCTTCTGGCACCCAAGGTATTCCATCTTCAGGATAGATAACTCTTAAGTTGTTCTTCTCTGCTACATCGAAGGAGGCCTTATCTGCTGGTACAATACCTATGGCAAATTCTCCAGCTACAGTTTTTTCTTCTGGATCCTTGCCTCTTTTACCATAGAAAGGTATGTTTTCATTTAACTTCTCAAGATACTTCCAGCCTTCTTCTTCACCCATCATATCTAGTATACCTTTTACTGCACCATAATTAGTTCCAGAAATGGCTGGGTTGGACATTATTATTTCACCCTTATACTTAGGATCTGCCAGTTCTGCCCAAGTTGTTGGTGTTTCTAAGCCCTTGTCTTGTAAATATTCTTCATTTACTAAAAAGCCTACAACTGTTAGACCCTTAGCAATCCAGTAGTTTTCACTATCTACAAAACGACTATCTATTTTATCTACTTCCTTTGGAACATATTGCTCAAGTAGGCCTGAATCCTTAGCTGCCATAAAAGCATCTAAGCCACCGCCAAACCAAAGGTCTGCCATAGGCTTTCCACCTTCAGCTTCTATCCTGGCTATAACCTCACCACTACTCATAGATAAAAACTCTACTTTAGCATTTACTTCTTTTCCAAAGGCATCAAATAATTCTACATATTTTTCAGAAGTAGTAACTACATTCATAGTTCTGCCACCGAAATCTAGTTTTTCTTCATTTGTTTCATCTGGAGTTTCTGTAACNATTCCATCATTAGTTTTTGGTTCTTCATTTGACCCTTGATTCTTATTAGTGCATCCAGCATAGATTACCATACTTAAAACTAAAAGCATGATCAAAAAAATTCTTTTTTTCATAAACATTCTCCTTTTCTTAATTTTAATTCTGTATAAAGTAATTGTGGGTAAAATTTACATAACCCTACTAGCATTAGAATTCTAACATATAGATATTCATCTTACAATGAAAGATAGATATTTTCTATGCTAAAGTGCTAAGTATTAATTTTATCTATAACAGAGGTCCCTGCCAGCAGTTATTATATTACCCAATAAACTTCATACAAATATGTTTTTTTGCTTATATATCTTTGATATGTTCCTATTATTAGATGTATCCATTTTAATCCTCCTCTAAAGATATCTTTTGTAAAATCCTTCTTTTTAATTATAGGTTTATTCTTTGAATAAATAGTATCAGAGGAAGCTAAATTTAGCAATAAAAAAGACCTACAGAAAACTCTGTAAGTCTTTAGCTACAATGCACCTTCAGGGACTCGAACCCTGGGCCCACTGATTAAGAGTCAGTTGCTCTACCAACTGAGCTAAAGGTGCTTGTTATCAACATTATTATTATACTCCTATTTTATTATTTTGTCCATACTTTTTTTATAATTTTTTTGAACTTTTTAGCCATATAAGCATAAAATGCTTATATGGCTAAAATTCTTCATAATTTCTTTTGAAGAAAAATATAGTTAATGTGCCAGGACCAGAATGAGCCCCTATGGCTGCTCCTACCATATTCATTAAGAAGGATTCACAGCCAAATTCTTTTTGGATCATTTCTTTTAACTTCATGGCCCCATCTAAGTCATCTCCATGGGTAATACAAATAAGCTGATCTTTCAAATTTGCTTCTTTTGCTTTTTCTCTCATAAAATTTAACATGGTTTTATAGACTTTGTTTTTTCCTCTGACTTTTTCAAGGGGTACAAGTTTTCCATCTATTACAGTTAAAACTGGCTTGATATTTAATAGGCCACCTAGGAAGGCTTGGGTTCTAGTTACCCTTCCACCCCTAAAAAGATATTCAATATCATCTACTGTGAATATATGTTCAATGTTTTCTATATAGAATTTAGCTGCCTTTAAAATCTCTTCTTTAGTTCTACCTTCCTTAGCCATTTTTGCAATATGATAAACTATTAGTCCAAAACCGCCAGAGGCTGCCTTCGTATCTAAGATTTCTAAATCAAAATCTGGATATTGGTCTAGTATAGACTCTTTAGCTAATAAAGAAGTTTGATAAGTACCTGATAGTCCTGAGGAAAAAGCCAAATATATTACACTATCTCCATTTTTGGCATATTCTAAAAACTTATCCGTAAAAGCATTAAGTGGAATCTGGGCTGTTTTGAAAATATCCCCTTTTCTCATTCCATCGTATACTTCCTTTGGTTGTATAGTGACTCCATCTAAATATTCTTTATCGTCTTTAATCACTATGATAGGCAAAATATCTATATCATACTCCTCAATAATTTCCTTTGGCAAATCACAACCACTATCGCTTAATATTTTAATAGCCATTTCCAATACCTCCTTTTTCTTTTTAATATTATACACCATTTTAAAAATAAATTAACATTATTTAGAAAATATTGGTATATATTTTTAATTTTTCAAATAAATTATAATACCAATATTTTAAGGAGTTGAAGGTCTATGAAATTATTCTTTATTAAAAGGAAAACTTTGTATTGGATAATTGCTATTGTACTTGCTATTATAGTAATACTTATTGGTCTGCCTATATTTTTCAAATAGTAGATGGACAAAATTTTCACAAAAAAATAGCAGATAGATCTGCTATTTTTTATCCTGCTTTTATAGATATATATTGACTTATTAAAACATCTAACTCTTGGCTAAATCTTAGAATATGTTCTTTATCTTTTCCTTCTAAAACGATTTTGTTTAATTCTTCTTGTTTTTGTCTAATCTCCTCCTTTAGCTGTCCTAAAGTGATTTGATTATTCCCGTTATTGTTCATCTCCATTCCTCTTACCTCGCTTTTGTTATGTCCTCATTAGTAACCAACATCCCCTGACAGTTAATATAATACCCCTTTAGCCTATAAAACAAACTTCTTTATCTTTATTTTATTGTTTTTATTCATAAATGAAATTATAACATTTTTCAGCAAAAAATTGTAGGAAAAATTTAAAAAACTTTCGACAGTATTCTGCTTTTTTCATCCTAAAATGTTGTATAATATTCTTAAAACAGTTGTGGAGGGATACAAATGGAGAAATTAGTAAATAGGTTTTTAAATTATGTAAAATACGATACTACTTCCGATGAAAGTTCCACTAGTGTACCAAGTACTAATAGCCAATTGGAATTTGCAAAAATCCTATATGAAGAACTGAAGGAAATTGGATTATCAGATGTAAGTATAGATGAAAATGGATATGTAATGGCAACTTTACCTTCTAATATTGAAAAGGACGTACCTACTATTGGGTTTATAGCGCATATGGATACTAGTCCTGACATGTCAGGCAAGAATGTAAAGCCTAAGATCATAAGGGACTATGATGGTAAGGATATAGTGTTAAATGAAGAAAAAAACATTGTAATGAAAGTAAGTGATTTCCCAGATTTGAAGGATTATATAGGAAAAGACTTAATCACTACCGATGGCACTACTTTACTTGGAGCAGATAATAAGGCTGGGATAGCTGAAATAATTACTGCTGTAGAATACCTTATTAATAATCCCCATATACCCCATGGTACTGTAAAATTAGGCTTTACACCTGATGAAGAAATCGGTAGGGGGGCTGACCATTTCGATGTAGAAAAGTTTGGAGCAGACTTTGCTTACACTGTCGATGGTGGACCAGTTGGTGAGTTAGAATATGAAAACTTCAATGCTGCTACTGCAAAGATTAGGATCCAAGGCAGAAATGTTCACCCAGGTACTGCAAAAAACAAGATGATAAATTCCATCCTAGTAGCTGGAGAGTTAAATGACCTACTACCAGTAAATGAAAGACCTGAATATACGGAGAACTATGAAGGCTTTTATCATATAGTAAGTTTTAATGGTAGTGTGGAAAAAACTGAAATGGTATATATAATTAGGGACCACTCCATAGAAAAATTCCTAGCTAAAAAGGCTACCTTAGAAAAAGCAGTAGACTTTATTAACCATAAGTATGGTGAAATTGTGAGCCTTGAGATTACAGATTCCTATTATAATATGAAGGAAAAAATTGAACCTGTTATGTATATTATAGACCTTGCTAAGAAAGCTATGGAAAGTTTAGATATAAAACCTTTAATTAAGCCCATTAGGGGTGGAACCGATGGGGCAAGGCTTTCATACATGGGACTTCCCTGTCCAAATATATTTACAGGAGGACATAATTTCCATGGTAAGTTTGAATATATCCCAATATTCGCCATGGAAAAGGCCGTTGAAACCATTTTAAAAATAATTGAATTAGCCCAAGAGATCTAAAAAAATTATCAGTAGATTTTTCTACTGATAATTTTTTATCTCCATTCATCTTTATGACTTAATATATACTTGTTCATCTCACCTATATAAGCCCTATTTATTTCTGATATTATTCTATTGTTTACGGAATCCAATTTAATATTATCAATTGATGAAATAGGAAGAACGTTTACTGAAGTTCCTGACATAAAGGCTCCATCTAATTTATCTAAATCGTCTACATGGATACTCTCTTCTACTATCTTTATATTTAGTTTGTCACATACATTGAAGATGTATTTTCTTGTAATTCCTATTAGTACTTCTGAAGCCTTTGCTGTGTATACCTTATCTCCTTTTACAAAAAACATATTAGACCGACTACCCTCAGGTATATAGCCTGATTTATTCACCAATAATGCTTCAAAGGCCTCTTTCTCCTTTAAAGCCTTAGCTACATCTTCTTTAAAGGAGGTAACCAAAACCTTTGCATTGGGGTTGTCCCTTTCATAATAAAATAGGGTAGTATGTATTCCCTTTATATAATACTCCTTAGATGGATAAAAGCTTTCAATATTATAGACTAAAAACACCTTGCCCATATGGTCTACATCTGCAGCCAATAATTTTACATTTAACCTATCTACCTTGTTTTTCAATATTAAAGTCCTTATATCCTCCCGAATTTCCTTCTCTTCCCTTGGTATTTGAAAATCTATTAAGTTAGCAGAATCATACATCCTATTTAAATGGTCCTGGAAAAATAGAGGAACACCATCTATTATCCTAATAACTTCATAAATAGGTGGTTTCTCTATCATTTGAAAAATATTGGTTTCTTCTGTTTTTTGGACCTGTCCATTGACAAGCATGTAATCCAATATGGCTTCTTTTTTCATTTTGCTTCCCCCTTATTTCTCTAACTCCTTTATGTTGTCTATGATAACATCTCTCTTGATCCTAATAAGCTTCAAGCTACCTTCTTTCATGGCCTTTTCCATATCTTGGATGGCCATATTTACTTTTTCTACTACCTTTATTTTATCCTTGTCTTCACCAATCTTCAACTTTAGATTATTTATACTGTTGTCCAACTGTTTTAAGATATTACTTCCTTGTAATATCCTATCTTCAATAAATCTCAAATAGGCAAGGTATACTCCATGTTTGATTTTATTTGTTTCGCCGCCTAAATCATCCTTATATGAATCAAACATGGGGCTAATATTTAACAAACTTTGACTTCCATATTCATAGACCTTCATTACATCCTTATCCTCTATGGATTTTGTTAAATTGTTTAAGCTATTTCTAAATTCATCAGCTTTTTCAAGGCTTAAACTGCCTTTCTTATCCTCTGTCTCGAAAGAATTCCAACCCTTGTGTACACTTTCAATTTTCTTAGACATGGACTGCCAACCTTGTATGATTTTTTCCTGTCTTTTTTCTTCTTCCTCTTTATTTTTTTCTTCTAGGCTTTTAGGTTTATTCTCTTCCTTGTTATTGCCTTCTTGTTCTTGACTTTCACCACCTTGACCCTTACTTTCTCCTGAATTACCTTGTGGATTATTCTGTCCCCCTCCTTGACCTGCTTCTTTACCTTCTTGTCTTAAACTTTTTTCATCTAAATAAGTTCCATCTATTAGTTTTTCAACCTCTTCAGCTGTAGTCAATATTTCTTGTATATCTCTGCCTATATTAATAAGGGTTGGGGGAGCCTTTTCCTTTTTTTCAAATTTTACTTCTTGATTCTTTCTCTCTCTACAACCAGTTAATACTAATAGAATTAAAACAAAAGCTATAGATAACTTAGTCTTTTTCAAATAAATCACCTCTAGATTATTATTTCCAGAGGCTGTTTATTTATTAAAGTATAGGAGATAAGAGTCTAGAAAAGGATTCCTTGATTCTTACTATTTTGCTTCTTTTACCATATTCCTCCAAGGTAATTTCTTTACAATTTTTTAAATCATCTAAAAACCTGTCTGTCAATTTTAAGTTTATAGTTTCATCATAAATAAAGGCATTTACTTCAAAATTTAGTTTAAAGCTCCTTATATCAAGATTTGCAGTACCTACAGATGATACAAAATCATCCATTAACACTACTTTTGAGTGAAGAAAGCCCTTTTCATAGGTATAGAATTTTACACCTGCTTCTAGGAGTTCTCCTATATAGCTCATGCTAGCCCAATATACAAAGGGATGGTCTGGTTTACAAGGCATCATAACCCTAACATCCAGTCCTGACAAGCCTGCAAGTCTTAGGGCATCGAATATACTATCATCTGGTATAAAGTATGGAGTTTCAATATAGATTTTTTCCTTTGCATTGGAAATCATTTTAAGATAGCCATTTTTTACACTGGCCCATTTGGAGTCTGGACCTGAGGATACTATTTGTATTCCACTGCTACCTGTCTCTTCTGATAGATAAGTTTGACACTTGGTTATTTCAGTTCCTGTGGCAAATCTCCAATCTAAATAAAACCTCCACTGTAATGAAGCAACGGCAGAACCCTTGATTTTAATATGGGTATCTCTCCAATAACCGAACTTTTTTGAAAGTCCTATATATTCATCTCCAACATTAAATCCACCTATGAAGCCTTCTTTTCCATCTATGATACAAATCTTTCTATGGTTTCTGTAGTTTATCCTAAGGCTTATAAAGGGTAGGATGGCTGGAAAGAATATGGCAACTTCTGCTCCACATTCCCTAAGTTTTTTTATATATTTCCTAGAAAACTTCCTGCCACCCATACCATCCACTAGTAGTTTTACTTCTACCCCTTCTTTGGCCTTTTCACATAATAAATTTATGATTCTTTTACCTAGGTTGTCGGATTTGAAAATATAGTACTGGAGGTAAATAAATTCTTTTGCCCCTTCTATACTCTTTATTAAGCTATAAAATTTATCAAACCCGTCGAAATATAGTTCTACATTGTTATCTTGGGTAAAAAAGGATTCAGCACTGATAAGGTTCATGGTAATTAAATCTTCATATTTTATATAATTGGGGTCTTTATAGATATATTCATCATTTTTCATCTGCTCTTCTTGAATTGCAGCTATATCCCTAAAGCAATAATCCTCTTCTTCCTTTATCTTAAAGATCTTTTTCTTGCTTAAATCTTGACCTATGAATAAATATAAAAGGAAGCCTATACCTGGCAAAAATGTCAATACCATAATCCATAGCCAAGTAGTAGTGGGATTTCTTCTTTCAAAAAATATAAGCAGGATGGCAAGTAATATATTTATCCACAATATATTTCTAACTAACCAACTGAATGAGGTTATGATAATCTCCATTTCATCCCCCTAGAAACTTAATTGTTTTTCTTAGACTTATACCTTTTACTGCTGTCTAAGATTTTCTTTCTAATTCTAAAGTTAAGAGGTGTGATTTCAATTAATTCATCATCTTCTATAAACTCTAAGGCTTCCTCCAAAGACATAAGTTTTGGTGGTGAAAGCTTTAAGGCTTCATCTGAACCTGCTGCCCTAATATTTGTTTGTTGTTTTTTTCTACATACATTTACTTCTACATCTAATCCCTTAGGATTTGAACCAATTACCATTCCAGTATAAACCTCTACACCAGGCCCTATAAAGAGTATACCCCTTTCTTGGGCGGCATGGAGACCATAGGTGGTAGCTACTCCTGTTTCAAAGGAAATAAGTGAACCTGATTTTCTTTTAGGAATTTCTCCCTTGAAAGGTGCATAACCATCAAATACTGAATTTAGTATGCCATTACCTTTAGTATCTGTCATAAACTCCTGCCTATATCCTATAAGGCCTCTGGCAGGTATGGAAAACTCAAGCCTTGCATAGCCACCATTTGATTCAGCCATGCTTATAAGTTCTCCCTTTCTCTGACCTAGTTTTTCTATAACTGCTCCTATATATTCACTTGGCAAATCTATGGTAACCTTTTCCATAGGTTCAAGTTTTCTGCCATTTTCTTCTTTAAAAATTACCTCAGGTTTGGAAACTTGAAACTCATATCCTTCTCTTCTCATATTTTCAATAAGGACAGATAAATGGAGTTCCCCCCTACCTGATACCTTAAAGGCATCAGTAGAGTCAGTTTCTTCTACCCTCAAGCTAACATCGGTTTGTAACTCCTTAAACAATCTGGTCCTAATTTGCCTACTGGTTAGATACTTTCCTTCTTTTCCTGCAAAGGGACTATCGTTTACAGAAAAAGTCATTGAGATAGTAGGCTCAGAGATTTTGACAAAGGGTAAGGGTTCAGGACTATCAATATCACAAATAGTATCTCCTATATTAATATTCTCAACTCCAGTAATGGCAATGATACTGCCTACTGTAGCGGATTCAACCTCTCTCCTATTTAAGCCTTCAAATTCATATAGGCGTGATATTTTTACTTTTTCATGTTTTTCACTATTTTCCATATTAACTATTATGGCTTCTTGGTTAGCGCTTATCTCTCCTCTTTCTACCTTGCCGATGCCTATTCTTCCAACATAATCGTTATAGTCAATGGTTGATATAAGAACTTGTAGAGGTCCTTCTGCATCTCCTTCAGGTGCTGGAATATTTTCAATTATGGCTTTGAAAAGGGGGTCCATATTTTCCCCTTCTTCATTGAAATCTAGGCTAGCTGTACCTTTTTTTGCTGAAGTGAAAATAAAGGGACAGTCTAGATGCTTTTCACTGGCCCCTAGATCTATGAATAGGTCCAATACCTCATCTATAACTTCATTGGGCCTTGCATCTGGCCTATCGATTTTATTGATACAGACTATTACTGGCAAATCCAACTCAAAGGCTTTTTTCAGCACAAACTTTGTTTGAGGCATAGGTCCTTCAAAGGCATCTACTACTAGAATAACTCCGCTTGCCATTTTAAGGACTCGTTCTACTTCTCCGCCAAAATCGGCATGGCCTGGCGTGTCAATAACATTTATTTTAATATCATTATAGTAGAGGGCAGTGTTTTTTGCTAATATGGTAATGCCTCTTTCCCTTTCGATTTCATTGGAGTCCATTACCCTATCTTCTACTTCTTGATTGGCTCTGAAAACTCCAGATTGTTTCAATAGACTATCAACTAAAGTAGTTTTTCCATGGTCAACATGGGCTATTATTGCAATATTTCTTATGTCATCTCTTATCGTTTTCATACATATTCCCTTTCATTTAAATTCTTTAAAATTATATTGATTATCTTTATTTTAAACAAAAACCATTTTACCATACTTAATGGATAAATGAAAATATATTCTTATCTTCTGCATGCTAAAAGCCTCGAATACTTCGAGGCCTTTTAACTAATTAAACATATAATTGTAAATAATATCTGCAGCGTCTTCCCTATTTAGTTCGTACTTTGGCCTAATATTTCCTGCGTCATCTTCAGATAGTATTTTCAGTCCATAGGCAATATTTATATATCCCTTTAATCCTTCTGATATGTCTTTACTATCTGGGAATATATCACTATATATACCTTCTATTTCTGCTACCTTATCATACTTCATTACTCTTAAAATGTATTTAACTGCTTCTTCATTTGTGACAATGGCTTCTGGGTTTTTCTCCTCTTCCTTCAAGTAACCCATGGAGATGAATTCTTTATATATGTCTTCATTGGACAAGTCTATATATCTATATTGATTCATGGATTGCCACAATAGGTAGATGAAATCTCTTTGATTGATCTTATCCTTTGGCTTAAACTCTTCTTCATAGAAGCCAACGCCATATTCTCCTANGGTTTTAATCTTGTCTTTTGCATAGGAATCGTCTATATCTATATAGGAAATTGCTTTAACTTCCCTATAGGGTTGGCCAGTATAGTCTAAAATCTCACCTGTTGTAGCTGATATAATTGGTGGTTTATCTCTATTTAAAGCATAGACTAATTTCAGTTCAGACTTTGGCTTGTTTGGATTACTATAGTCATAAGTCTTTACATAGTTTAATTCCAAGCCGATTTGATCCCATAGTACTTCATAAGCCTTATCTAAGGATATTATATTGTCAGTAGAAGGTAATTCTCCTTTGTACCAACTTATGGAGTAGCTATGAACTTCTTTATTAACTCCGTCAACTCCTATAAATATTCTATCGTCTTCTACATAGATTCCATTAGTCTTTCTAATGAATTGGAAACCATAGCTTAATTGATTGTCTTGTGCATATATATCTTCCATTAATTCTATTTCATTAATCCTATTTGGTTCAATTGTTTTAATGTATTCCTTTGCTAGGTCTAAGGCTTCTTGTCTACTGATTTGAGACTTAGCATCCCCAAAATGATGTAAACTCTTATAGAAGCTAAGTAGCTCTCCTGTTTTTGCATCTATTGAAGCATCTATATAGTTATTTATATCTCCATCTGTTTGGTCTCTAAAATACAAGTTCCAAATATAGTCATCAGGGTTTTTGTAACTCTTATATAGGTTTTTACTATATAATTCAGCTTCTTCACCTATATTTAGTAATTCTCTTGCTAGCTTCTCTACTGCCTTTTCATCTAATAGGTCTGTTAATTTTTCCACTGCTGCCCTTTCAGCAGGTGTTAAATTGCCTCCGGCCTCATCCATTACCACTGCTTCTCTCATGCCATAATATACATCATAGATGTCTATAGGGGTTTCTTTCCCTGTAAAGGCGTCTATGGCTCTACCTGCATAAAGTGGTGAATAAGCTAAATGATAAGCCGGTTCATCCATAGTATCTACAGGTAATGGATAGTTCCTATTAGTTTTATATATGAGCTTTAACCCAATTTCTTTTTCGTAGGCTTCTTTAGCTTCTTCTAGGGAAATCTTGTCTTCAGGGTTAGGGAATTCCTCATCCCAATCCCAGCTAGCATAATATGAAGTAACTTCCCCTGTAAATTTGTCTACATTTACAGAAACTGAATTTTGGTTATAGGGTATGTCATTCACCCATCTAATATAGTTAAAGTAATAATTTGTATCCCAGGTACTCATAGGCGTTTTATTTGGAATCAATTTAAGTGACTTAGAAATATCTTTAGCTATTTTTGTTATAAAATCCATTGCAATTTTCTCTGCTTCATTTACAGTATAATTTGGTAGTTTCTGGTCTGGTTCTTTATACACTGGAGGATAGCTGTTATAAGATATAATATTACCTAAATTATCCACATTTACATATATATTATCTAGCTTTTCCTCTGAGTCTGACCAACTTAAATAGAAATAGGTCTTTCCATCATAAGAACTTACACTTGAATCAAATACATCATACTCATCTGAAATATTAAATAATTCCTTAGTATAAATAATCATTTCTTCCAACTTTTTATCATAACCATTTTCACCAAAAGCCATAGTAGGACTTAATCCAGTTATGATAATGATGGAAACTAATAGCAGTATTGATATTTTCTTCACAATTGGCCCCCCTTTTGTTTTTTCCTTATTAAAAAGTCTTCTAAATATATACTATTTATTTCATCCCATAAATAGTATTTAATTTTCTTTAAAATGATCTCTTTATAAAAAATGTTACTCAAAATCACATCCTAGTTTATTAGCTTAACAGCTATAACCTTGTTTTTTTGTATATAAAACTCATCGGATAAACCGTTAACAATAACTAACCCTCTTCCACAGCATTTTAAATCAGCGGGATCGTAAGACTCTAAATCATAATCGATACCTTGTCCTTCATCTTCCACTTGAATAGTTATTTTATTCCCCTTTATCTCCAAATTTAATTTAACGCATTTTGTAGTAACACAGTTGTTGCCATGCAATACGCCATTGATGATGAGTTCATTTAGTATGAGTTTTATGTCGAAGATGGTATCGTTATTTTTTATTAATTTGCTCAGTTTCTTTAATATTTCTTCTACAAAGTTTCTTATCATTTCTAAGTCTGAACATACAATACCACTATACTTAAATTCCAATTGCATCACTTCCATCTATTTTATTATGAGTTATACTATTATCTTACCCATATTTTTTATCATCTAATCTTATTGTACAACTTAATAAGTTTTTTTCAATATTGTTATAAATCTAATTTTTTGGTTTATTTTTTGTTAATCTGGGTATTATTAATATGATTTCAAAATGAAAGGAGAATGTAAATGGATAAATGGGTATGTGATCCATGTGGCTATGTTTATGATCCTGCTGAAGGAGATCCAGATAATGGAATAGCTCCAGGAACAGCTTTTGAAGACTTACCAGATGATTGGGTATGCCCAATATGCGGTGCAGATAAGGACCAATTCTCAAAAGAATAGTAAGTTGTTATGTACTTATCTGAGACCAGTAGCTTTAGCTACTGGTCTCATTTATTTCTAATATGTCTTTAAATATAGCCCAGATCTTGTCCTTATTCATTTTGCTTTCTGAAGAGTAGGGAATTATAAGATTGGGGTCTTTAATATCTAGTTTCTTTTTAATAATACTAATATGCTTTTGCATTTTTCCCCTAGATATTTTATCACCCTTAGTAGCTATAACTATTCCTGTATAACCAAAGGCCTTTATCCATTGATACATCATTAGGTCTAGGTCAGTAGGTTCATGTCTTATATCTACCAATAATACTACTTCTTTTAAATTCTCCCTAGTCGTTAAATACTTATCTATTATTTTTCCCCATTTATCCTTTTCTGATTTTGAGGCAACTGCATAACCATAGCCTGGCAAGTCTACAAATCTAAAACTATCATTTATTATATAAAAGTTTATGGTCCTAGTCTTGCCAGGTTTACTGGAAGTCCTGGCTAAATTTGCCCTATTAATCATAGAGTTTATAAAGGAAGATTTACCTACATTGGACCTACCAGCAAAGGCTATTTCTGGAAGCCCATCTTCGGGATATTGGTTTGGGTGTACTGCTATGGCTTGTAAATCAGATTTAACTATCTTCATGGTTATCATTTCCTTTTACTAAGGCATGTTCTAAAACTTCATCCATGTTTTTTACAAATACAAAGTCAATTTTCTTTCTAACCTTTTCTGGTATCTCCTCTAGGTCCTTTCTGTTGTCTCCAGGTAATATTACCTTCTTAACTCCCATTCTATTGGCTGCTAGGACCTTTTCCTTTATACCTCCCACTGGTAGGACTCTTCCTCGAAGTGTTATTTCTCCAGTCATGGCGACATCCTTTCTAATAGGAGTATTAGATAGGGCAGATATGACTGCTGTAGCTATAGTTATACCTGCTGAAGGTCCATCCTTTGGTATTGCACCTTCTGGCACATGTATATGGATATCCATATCCTTGTAAAAGTCCGACTCAATGCCTAATATTTGAGAATTAGCCCTAATATAGCTAATACCTGCCATGGCTGATTCCTTCATTACATCTCCAAGTTTTCCTGTTAGTTGGGTTTTCCCTGTACCCTTCATAGTATTGACTTCTATGGAAAGGGTTTCTCCACCAACTGCTGTCCAGGCTAAACCTGTTGCTACACCTATTTGGTTCTCCTCTTCTAATAGATCAAATCTATATTTCTCTGCACCTAAATAGTTTGATATATTGCCCCTGTTAATCCTTACAACTCCTAGGTTTTCTTCTATTATCCTCTTAGCCGCCTTTCTGCATAAGTTGGCTATATTTCTTTCTAAATCTCTAACTCCAGCTTCCCTAGTATAGTGGTTTATTATGGCCTTTACTGTAGATTCGGATATTATAAAATTATCCTTGCTTAAGCCATGTTCCTTAAGCTGTTTAGGAATTAAATGGTTTAAGGCTATTTGTAGTTTCTCATCATCTGTATAGCCAGGTATCCTAATGACTTCCATCCTATCTAATAGGGGTTTAGGTATTGTAGTTGTTGTATTTGCCGTTGTAATAAATAGGACTTTAGATAGGTCGAAGGGCACATCTAGATAGTGGTCTGTAAAGGTTGAATTTTGTTCTGGGTCCAGTACCTCTAATAGGGCTGATGCTGGATCTCCCCTATAATCTGAACTTAGTTTGTCTATCTCATCAAGTAAAAATACTGGATTCTTAGACTTAGACTTCTTCATGGAGTTTATAATACTACCAGGCATGGCACCTATATAGGTCCTCCTATGGCCCCTTATTTCTGCTTCGTCTCTTACACCACCGAGAGACATCCTAACAAATTTCCTATTAATAGCATTTGCTATGGATCTGGCGATAGATGTCTTACCAACTCCAGGTGGCCCTACTAAGCAGATAATTGGCCCCTTCATACTTTTTGTAAGTTTTCTTATGGCTATGAATTCCAGAATTCTTTCCTTTACATCTTCTAAGCCATAATGGTCCTTATTTAAGGTTTCCCTAGCTTTTTTAATATCTATTTTATCCTTTGTTTCCTTATCCCAAGGAAGGTCTATTATCCAATCTAAATAGGTTCTAATAACTCCAGTCTCTGGTGAATGGGGAGATAATTTTAGTAACCTACCAATTTCTTTTTTTGCTTTTTCTTTAACTTCCTTAGGCATTTTAATTTTGTCAATTTTTTCTTCGTATGCCTCTACTTCAGCCATAATATCATCATCTTGGCCTAATTCCTTTTGGATAGCCTTTATTTGTTCCCTGAGATAATATTCTTTTTGAACTTGGTTAATTTGCTTTCTAACTCTTTGGTTTATTTTTTCTTCTATTTTTAATACTTCTATTTCTTCTTGTAGTATCTTATGAAGTAGCTCCAACCTTTCATAAAGGTCAAAGGTTTCAAGTATTTTTTGATCATCTTCTAATTTTAAATGTATATATGAAGCTATTACGTCTGCTAATCTACCTGGGTCATCTATATCTGCTACAGTAATCATTACATCTGAGGAAATCCTATCGTTATAGGAAAGATACTCTTCAAAATCGTTGATTACAAGCCTCATGGCAGCTTCCATATTTACATCTTTAACAACATCTTTCTCGTCATAAACTAGCTCTTCAATATTAGCAGCAAAATGTGGTTCCTCTTGAATGATCTCTATAATTCTTCCTCTATTAATACCTTCTATTAATACCCTAATACTACCACCAGGTAATTTCAACATCTGCTTAATCTTTGCTATAGTTCCTATATGGTAAAAATCATCAACAGTTGGATCATTTATTTTTGCATCTTTCTGAGAACATAAAAATATGGTGGCATCCTCCATCATTGATTTTTCCAATGCACTTATTGATTTTTCTCTGCCTACATCAAAATGAACTACCATATGAGGAAATATGGAAATTCCCCTTAAGGGTATTAAGGGTAGAGTCTTGTTTACATAAGTAAATTGGCTCATATGTTTTCCTCCTGAAATTGAATATTTTCCCCTAAGACAAGGAAAAGCCCACAAAAGTGAGCCTTATGATGCGGATTCGCTGTTTCCTGTTTTCTTTGATTTACTTTGTTTTTTTCTATCAGAAAGGACTAAGGTTGGACTTACTTTGTTTTCCACTGTTTCCTTTGTTATAATGCATTTTTCTATATCTTCCCTAGAAGGGATTTCATACATAATATCTAGCATTATATCTTCTATTATACTTCTTAGTCCCCTTGCACCTGTTTTTCTTTCTATGGCCTTTTTAGCTATACCAAATAGTGCTCCATCTTCAAATTCCAATTCTACTCCGTCCATTGCAAATAATTCCTTGTATTGTTTTACAAGTGCATTCTTAGGTTCAGTCAATATCTTTACTAAGGATTCTTCATCTAATTCCTCTAAAGTAACTATGACTGGAAGTCTACCTACAAATTCTGGTATAAGTCCATATTTGAGGAGATCTTCAGGTTGTAGGTGTTTTAGTAATTCACCAATTTTAATATCTTTCTTTGATGTTACCTCAGCACCAAATCCCATAGATTTTTTACCAACACGTTTTTCAATTATCTTGTCTAATCCATCAAAAGCTCCACCGACTATGAATAGGATATTAGTTGTGTCTACTTGTATAAATTCTTGGTGCGGATGTTTTCTTCCACCTTGAGGCGGAACATTTGCTACTGTTCCTTCCAGAATTTTTAGAAGGGCTTGTTGTACTCCCTCACCACTTACATCCCTTGTAATAGATGGATTTTCTGTTTTTCTAGCAATCTTATCTATCTCATCAATATATATTATACCCTTTTCTGCTCTTTCTATATCGTAATCTGCTGCCTGTATTAGTTTTAGTATTATGTTTTCTACGTCTTCACCTACATATCCAGCTTCCGTTAAGGAAGTTGCATCTGCAATGGCAAAGGGTACATTTAATATTTTTGCTAAAGTCTGTGCAAGTAAAGTTTTACCAGAGCCTGTTGGCCCTAGCATAATAATATTACTTTTTTGCAATTCAATGTCGTCGTTTTTCTTAGGTCTCTTATTGATTCTCTTGTAATGATTGTATACAGCCACTGCTAAGGCTTTTTTTGCTCTGTCTTGTTTAATGACATAATCGTCTAATGTTTCTTTAATCTCTGCTGGTTTTGGTAGATCTTGCATTTCATAATCTACTGTATCAATGAATTCTTCTTCGATTATCTCTTGACATAATTCTATACATTCATTACATATATATACATTTGGACCTGCTATTAACCTTCTTACTTGTTCCTGTGGCTTTCCACAAAAAGAGCAACGTAACTGTCTTTCATCATATTTTGCCACGGTGACACCTCACTTAATCTATTTTCTTGTAATCACTTCATCTATTATACCATATTTCTTGGCTTCTTCAGCTGTCATATAGTAATCTCTGTCAGTATCCTTGGCTACTTTCTCTAGGGGTTGACCAGTTCTCTCAGCTAGTATCCTATTTATTCTTTCCCTGATTTCTATTATCTTTTCTGCTTGAATCCTAATATCTTCTGCTTGACCTTTAGCTCCACCTAAAGGTTGATGTATCATAATATCTGCATTAGGTAATGCAAATCTTTTGCCCTTAGTTCCAGCAGCTAACAAGAATGCTCCCATACTTGCTGCCATACCCATACATATAGTTGATACATCAGGTTTTATATACTGCATAGTATCGTATATTGCAAATCCTGCACTAACTGATCCACCAGGACTATTTATATATAATTGAATATCCTTATCTGGGTCTTCTGCCTCTAAAAATAATAGCTGTGCTACTACTAAGTTAGCTGTAACATCGTTTATTTCGCTACCTAGAAATATGATCCTTTCTTTTAAAAGCCTTGAATAAATATCGTAGGACCTTTCTCCCCTACCGGTTTGCTCAACTACAATAGGTACTAAAGTCATAACAATCCCTCCAATATTATTTGAATTTGGCGTTTGCCTTTAGTAACTCAATAACCTTTTGGTT
>JGI24713J26584_10000897_pt1 | contig 22155 bp, 25 predicted proteins | sample BioPla4DNA1_FD_26584 | JGI IMG/M metagenome (IMG submission 26584) | reverse complement strand
GTGTTACGAGGAATCACCCAAATCACTGCCTTCTCGGCTTAAGATAGATATTTATTAACTAAGACCAGGAGTTTCTCCTACTAAACCTTGACACAGACTTTTTAGGAACAGTTTTTGCGACACCGTATCAAAAGGGTTAATATAGGAATAAAAGCTTTAATAAGGGGGCAGGGATATGGATCTCACAGAAATTACCATAAGAAAAAACGGCAAATGGTATTTTGGGCAAGCAGAAATGTTTCGCCGCAATATCTTAAATATACTGGCACAGCATATTGAGAAGGCTGAGGACGGCAGCTACGGCATCCGCCTGGGCAACGACTTCAACCCGCTGACAGTTGAAGATGTTCCCTTTTATGCCACCGGGTACTCCGAGGAAGAGGATGGCAGGATTAAGCTCACCTTTCATGATCTGCAGGAAATGTACCTGGAAGGGGAAATCCCCCTGATATTCAAAGGGGATGTCCCCTATATATCCTTCCGCTGGGAGGGCGACACCCGCCTCAGCCGCGGGGTATACTGGAAACTGAGCCAGTACTTCCAAATTAAGGACGATAAGGTTTATATAGCAGCGCCGGCCATACAGCAGCGGTGACCCGTACGAGCACGAACCGGTTTATGGCTAACGACTTTGATAAATAGATCTCTTGCGGTGTTTATATGCAACCGTCGGCCGAACTCCGCACCTGTTACACGGATTAAAGGTTAAAGAACCCCTAAATGAGGCGGTCTGAACAGGTGTTCATCATAAGTCAACAGCTCATCTATTTGGCTTAGCATCCTGGCTTTATCTCTGGTCAAGAGCCCGTTGACATTGCAGTAATTGTTGCTGTGATCGCTCAAGAATACGCTGCCTTCACATTCCAGGTGTTCCAGCAGCAGCTTTACCTCCCGCAGGGTTTCATGCGGTGTCTGCAATTCGAATTCCCCGGCGAGGTAGGCTTCATACAAAGGGGTCCCCGGCTGGGGACAAAAGGTGCGCAGGCGGATAAAATCGGGGACGAACGCATTCAAGGTCCTGGCGCTGTTAATAGCATGCTGCTGGCTGTATTTGCGGCCCCCTACCCCGGCCAGGTAATACTCGCTCACTTCTATGCCGGCCTGTTTGAGCTTTAATCCTGCCTCGATTATTTCTTCACTGCTGGTGCCTTTGCAGATCTCCTGTAAAACCACATCATCCCCGCTTTCCATTCCCATGTGAATGCGGTCCAAACCGGCCTCTTTTAAAGCTATCAATTCTTCCAGGCTTTTCCGGTTAACGAACCGGGCTGATCCATACACAGTGATACGCTCAAGGTGGGGGAAACAGGAGCGGGCGAAGCGGCAAATCTCCACCAGTTGTTCAGTCTTCATGACAATGGTGTTGCCATCGGGAAGAAAGAGCGACTGCACCCCTTCACCGTAATACTCCCGGGCTAATTGCAGATCGGCCTTAATGTCCTCCACCGGCCGCACCCTGAATTTCTTGTCCTTGTATAAGCAGCAGAAGGTGCAGCGGTTGTGAGGACAGCCGATAGTAGCCTGTATCAATAAACTTCCGGCCTCGCTGGGCGGGCGATAGATTACCCCTTCATAACGCATGGTTAAAACCTCCTTCATAAGTCAAACATAGCAGATTGGATTATGCTTTTAAAGGCTTAACCGAGGCCTAATTTCCAGTTGTTTTAAGGGCCATAAATAGCTATATTTACAATAAGCATGTACAAAGGAGCAGGATTATCAATGCCCCTGCGAGTTTTGATCACAGCCCCTCAGGAAAGAGAGCTCATAGTCTTAAGATATCTTCTGGAACAGGTCAAAGCGGTGCAAGTAGTCGGCGAAACTGCAGAGGCTCTGGCAGCTCTGCAGTGGTGTCAGGAACACCCGGTCGACCTGGTCATAATGGATATCCTGGAAGTGGATCATGACTGCCGGCAAACTTTGAGCAAATGGGCTGAACTGAAGCAGGCTCCGTTGCTAGCCATAGTGGCAGCCAGGCCTGAACTGGCTGCTGATGCCTATGACTGGGGGGTCCTGGATTTTGTAGTCAAACCGCTGGAGCTCAAGCGCCTTGAAAAGACGGTAACTCGTGCCCGGGAACGCCTGCATGAGCAGGAGCGCATGCAGGAGCTAGTGGAAAATAAACTCAGGGAAAGAATAGAACAGATTGTGGGCCAATACAGCGAAAGCCATAAGGTCGTCAGCTTCCTGCCGGTGCGCGGTAAGGGCAAGATCACCCTGCTTAAGGAGCAGGATATAATCTATTGTGAAAGCCAGGTTAAAAAGGTGCTGATATTTACCCCCAACGGGATTCATACCAGCAATTACACCCTTAACGAACTGGCTGGCAAACTTAACGAAACTTACTTTTTCCGTGCTCACCCGGCCTTCATCGTCAATCTCAATTACGTCAAGGAGATATTGAATTTTGGCGAAGGTTCATATGTGCTGCGCCTGCATGGTTGTGAAAGAGATATAATTTTGAGCCGTTCGCGGGCCAAATTGTTACGACACAAGTTAGGTATTTAATATATACTAGATATAGTACCGTTGAGGTCAAAAATCATACCGTACATACCGGGTAATTAATATTTTGGCCATAAACCATAACTTAAAAACAAAGTCAAAATCTTAAGAACTTTAGATAAATCATGTTGATAAACACCATTTTGCTGCCGGCATCAGGGAAAACAATTATTTCAACCCCGCTTGGTGGCCAAAAATCAGTATTAACTATCAAATTAGCCACAGAAAACTACCAAGCAGAACAAATCTAGGGAAAAAAATCACAAAATCTATTACTATATACTATACAATCAGGGTAATAGTACGTAGAGAAAGTAAGGAGGGTAGAAAGAGGAGCAAAAGGATGGGTGATGGGACAGGGCATCGTCCATCATAGACTCCCGAGACAAAACGTCTCAGAAACTGGGGGGGATGGGCGACTGCTTAGATCGAATCAGATCTGTAGTCGCGCAAGATTGGAGTGATAGGATGCTACCATTTTATGCATTAGAGAGGTATGAAGGTAACGAAGCCTTATTTAATCTGGTAATGATGTCCATCGTATCGACATATGCTGGTGAGCCTTTGCATGTGCATGCTGAGGGGTTGCGCGGTACCGGTAAAACCACTATTATGAGATCTGCCCGGGGTATACTGCCATTCATAGAACGCATCAAAGGCTGCATATACAACTGTGACCCCTATGACCCGCATTGTCCAAACCATCGCTATTTATCCCAGGAAGAGATTGAAGCCATCGGAACTGAATCGATTCCCATGCCGTTCCTGGAGATTTCGCACTCCGCCAAGGTGGGGACGGTTGCCGGCAGCATCGACCTGGCCAGGTTAACCGATCCCAACCATCCGGAGGCCCATATGCTTCCCGGCTTGATCCCGCAAGCCCACCGGGGGATTCTGTTCATAGATGAAATCAATCGCCTCGCGGATACCTCACCGGAAATAACCGATATCCTTCTGGATGTGATGGGCAACAAACCGGGTCACCTGCAGATTGAAGAAGCCGGGCTGCCGGCGGTGGAAATTACCGTCAATGTGTCGGTATGGGCAGCTTCCAACCCGGATGAGGATCCAGGCCCGTTAGAAGAGATACGCCGCCAGCTGTCAGACCGTTTTGATATGGTTTGCTACATGGGAAGGCCTCATTCAGTGGACATACTGGCGCATATGCTGGCAGAGAACTCTTACCAGAAGAAATCGCGCTTCTATCGGCAAAGAAAAGTGGTGCCGATAGATGAGAGCAAGAATGATGTTTATCGCCAGCAGATCGTGCGCTGGGCTGAGCAATATGCCAAAACTGAGATGCCGGAATATTTGCGCAACTTTATTGCCCGCTTGTATATCAAGCACAATTTGGAGAGCATCAGGGCTATCGAAGCCCTGCAGCAAGGAGCGATTCTGCGCAGCTTGATAAAAAATCGGGATAAAGTGCAGATCTCGGATGTAACCGAAACTATCCCGCTGGTCTTGAGGCACCGGGTTGATGGTGACACCTTGGTGCGCATCATCAATGACCTCGATACCCGTGGCGGCAAAGAAGGTATTTTGAGCTTCAAGAGCCGCAAGGAAAAGAAAAAGGAGGAAGAACCCGAGTACTTTCCGCATGATGCTCGCTCATTGAAGGATTTGAGCCGCAGTGAATTAATCAGTACGGAAAAGAATCTCACACCAACCGATTATTAGAGAGGAGCAGCTTAAGGTGGCCGCCTGGATGGAAAAGTCCAAAGTTGACAAGGCCGCTTCTGTAGGCAACTATCTGGGATTATATCTGGGCCAGGGACAGGGAGTACGTTTGGGTGAGAGCACTGTAGTCAGCTGTCATACCCATGGCCGCATGCCGGAAAAAAGGCTTAAAGGCCAGATCAAAATCTACACCAACCGCGATGCGGGCAAGTGTTTGTTGGACTTTGTAGACGAAGGCCAGGTAGTCCATATAGATGTATTTCACCGGCATGGCGAGATTGACCCGGTTGAACTGGCCAAAGCATTGTTCTGGGGCTTGAACCAGTATTTCATAGTACAGGATCCCCAGCTGCAATATGCGGAGGATGAGCGCTTCAAGATAGCGGTCGGCTATGCCAACAAGATATTTATCACCACTGCTTTGGGCAAGGGTACAGTATACGAATTGATGCAGGGCAAGGTCCGGCCTTACAGCGAAACCGACGAAGGCTATGACCATGTTCATGTGCTGGCTCAACTGCAGAAAGAGGAATATTATCTGGTCTATGTGATAGTTGAGCTGGTGGAGGAGTTTATTCTCGCCAATGATATTAAGCTGGCCCGGGTGCGCAGCATAAGCCATGGCAATCAAAAGCGAGAAGAGGAAAGCTATGCCGATTATATGCGCCTGCCCTGGAAACAGCTCAAAGGGCAGAATGCCCGGCAATTGCCCGATAAAGAGCATGTCAACCAGCTGATTATCAAACTGGCGGAAAAGTTTGGTGGGGTCAGGGAGATTGAGGAGTTCATGGAAAATTACTCCACCAATATTTTCAAACGCAAAGGTATCGAGCAGCAGAAGAAGAAATGGGGAGACATAGAAAACGATATAGAACAGCTGGAAGAACTGGGCATTATAAAAGACACCATATTCGGCAAGGTGCTGACCAAGCAGGGCCAGGCTTTAAAAGAATTCATCATAACCAATCAATGTGAACTGGAAACCGAAATCAGGCGCAATATCCGCAAAATGCCTGCAGGAGGGAAAGGTCGCTATAAGAAACTGGGCAAATCGGATTACACCATGTCGCCTATTGAGCTGACCCGGCGCAACCGTACTATAAACAACCCGGACAAAAACTGGTCGGGTGACCTGGCAGTGCCGGAAACCGTCGTTCAGGCCAAGAAAAACAGCTTTTTGCGCGGCGACAGTCATCTGACCATCAAAAAAGAGGATTTGCATTATTATGATAAAAAGACCTATATCCCTGTAGATGTGTGTTTCCTGATCGATGCCAGCGGCAGCATGGCGGGCGATAAGCGGCAGGCGGCCTGCTTTCTTGCTGAACACCTGCTCCTGTCCGGCAAGGAAAAAGTAGCCGTAGTAATCTTTCAGGAACGCAGCAGTCAGGTAGTAGTCCCGTTTACGCGCAAACAGTCAGTGCTCAAAAAAGGATTGGCCATGATCAATCCGGCCGGTCTGACACCTCTGGCCAGCGGCATTATGACCGCCATCGAGCATATCCAGAACAGCCGGGTCAAAAACCCCTTGCTGGTACTTATTACTGACGGCATACCCAATACCCCGCTGTGGACCATGGATGCCAAAGCGGATGCACTGGAAGCCGCGGCCAAAATCGAAGAAGCCAAGATCAATTTTATCTGCATAGGGATTGAAGCTAACCGCCAATACCTTGAAAAGCTGGCCGAGCGCGCCAAAGGTGTGCTGTATGTAGTTGACGACCTTAACCGGGATAACCTTATCAACATAGTGCGCAGCGAGAAAAAGCAGTTACAGGGAGTAAAACCATGATGCAGCCTAAACAGCGTTGCTGATAGTAATTTGACATTATTCGCTAGATTCTGCTAAAATTTCAGTAGTATAATAGTTGAACAATCTATCTATTAATCTGTGATCAAGTTTTTCTTTTAATAACTCCTCCTTCATACCGAGCACCGCAAGGTGCTCGCTTTTTTCTAAAAAAGTCATAATCTCCGTTAGTGCTCAGTATTAATTAAAAGGAATATTTTGGGGGAGGCATAATTATGGCCAAGAAGCTGATTGTTGCACTAACGGCAATTGTGTTGGGCATCTGTTTGCTCAGTGGAGGATGTTCCAATAATCAGGGGGCTGATCGCGTACAGCAGCTCAGGGATTTATTGCAGCAGGCCCTGAAGCGGGAACCTTCTCCGCAGCCGACCACGCGCATTGAGGATCTGTTCCCTGAAGAAGCCCCGGCATCCTCCCAGGAAGAGGTCGATATAGTGCTTTACTTTGGAGACCAGGACAGTCAGGGCCTGGTGGCGGAAAACAGGAGTGTGCCCAAGGCGGTAGGCATAGCCCGGGCGACGGTCCAGGAACTGCTGCGGGGGCCTCTCCAGGCTGACAATACCAGGTTGTTTCCCGAAGGTACACAGCTGCTGGATATAAATATCAGGCCTGATGGGCTGTGCATAGTCAATGTCAGCAACCACGTCCGCAATGTAGCCAACAAGAAGCAGGCCGAGCTCATGGTTTATTCCCTGGTCAATACCCTGGGTGAATACCCCACGGTAAAAGAAGTCAGCCTGATGATAGAGGGCGAATATGCTGATTCCATTAATTACCTGGATTTATCCAGGCCCCTGACTCCCAATTACGATTTGGTGAAATAGAGCGTCCGCCCGGCAAGGGGACTGTGCTGCAAGCTTCCTGTTGGGAAGCAGGCAGCACAGTCCCCTTGCTTCGCACGGGTATAATTTGCGGGTATTATTTGGCAGCCAGCCCTTAAAATGATACATTATTTATTGAGTTTGCTTGCCGGCTCAAAAGGCAAAACTAGACTAATTAAACAGCAAACCTAATCGATACCAATAAATGAGGTGTAATTGTTGGGAAATAACCATCCCGTAGGCATATTCGATTCAGGTGTGGGGGGCCTGACCGTGGTCAAGGCCTTTCTTGAGCAGCTTCCCCAGGAAGACCTGATTTATTTTGGGGATACCGCTCATGTCCCCTATGGCAACAAGAGCGAAGCCCAGCTGATGCAATATGCACATGATATCATGGATTATTTTATGGAAAGAAAAGTCAAGGCAGTACTGGTGGCCTGCGGCACCCATTCCTCAGTTACCCTGCCCAGGATTCAAGCAGAATATCCCATCCCTATGGTAGGAATGGTCAGGGCCGCTGCACGGGCAGCCTGCCGGATTACTTCCGGCAAACGGGTGGGGGTGCTGGCTACGCAGGCCACGGTCAACAGCCATGCCTACCGCAAGGCTATACAGGACATAATGCCGGATTGCCACGTATTTGAAGCCGCCTGCCCCCTTTTTGTGCCCCTGGTGGAAGCGGGTATTCTCACCGGGGAAGAACCCATAGCGGCGGCCAAACAATACCTTGAACCTTTATTACGAGAAGATATCGATACCCTGGTTTTGGGATGCACTCATTATCCATTTTTACAGGACATACTGACTGATCTGATTGGGGAGGTCACCCTGCTGGATCCGGCCATAGAGGCGGTGAAAGAGATGAAGGCCATTTTGACCGGCCACGATTTGTTGAACCAGGCAGCGCACCAATCCCGGGCCGAGTTCCTGGTCAGCGGCGACAACACCTCTTTTTACCGTGTTGGCACAAAATTGTTGGGAAAGGTCATCAATGAGGTTAAAAGCGTAACCCTGACCCATTGTTGATGTTCCGGGGAGGAAGCTATGGAACTGCAAATAGTAGGATGCTGGGCACCTTACCCTCGAACCGGAGAAGCCTGCAACGGATACCTGGTCAAAGCGGGGCAGACTACCTGTTTGCTGGATTGCGGGCACGGGGTGATGTCCTGCCTGGGCAAATACATCGATCCCCTGGAGATAAACCTGGTGATGATCAGCCATTTCCATCCCGATCATTATGTTGATCTGTATGCATTGCGCCACCTGTTCCGAGCGGCCCGCTACCAGGGAAAAAAGGTGGGGCCGGTGGATTTGTTCATCCCCGAGCATCCTCAGGAGCAGTATCAATACTGGCAAGCAGTGCCGGAGTTTACGGTATATCCTATACATCCTTCAGCCAGGGTGGCTCTTTCCGGGCTGAATATCGAGTTCTATCCGGCTTCCCATCCCCTGCCGAGCTACAGCCTCAAGTTCTGGACAGGAAATGCCAGCCTTTATTACAGCAGTGATACCTCAGCCAGGGAGGAGATGTGGGAGCAGGCTGAAGGGGCAGACATACTTTTAGGTGAGGCCTCGCTCCTGGCTCAAGATGGCGAGTTGGCTTATGAGCTGGGTCATATGACCACAGAGCAGCTGGCCCGGGGTGCTTTAAAGGCCAGACCCGGACTGCTAATCGCAACCCATTTGTGGCCGGGCTTTGACAGCACCATACTCATGCAGGAAATACAGTCAATATATACTGGCCCGGCTGTTTTAGCCTATGCTGGATTTAGCATCAGTATTTAGGACCCGTTTGAAAGGGAGAATATGCGCGAAATACATTGTGAGCAGATAAGAGCAGCGGTAAGGGAATTGGTGCTTAAAGCTAATGTGGAGCTTCCCTCCGATGTTGTGGAAGCCTTAAAGGCTGCGCACAAGCAGGAAGAATCCGCCCTGGCCCGCCGCATTCTGGGTATATTACTCACTAATGCCGAAATGGCCCTGGAAAAGAAAATGGCCATCTGCCAGGATACCGGCATGGTATCCGTACACATTGATATGGGGCAAGAGGTGCGGGTGGTGGGCGGCGATATCAACCAGGCTGTCAATGAGGGCATCCGCCAGGGTTATCAGGAGGGATATTTCCGCAAATCGGTGGTCAATGATCCCCTAAGCCGTATCAACAGCGGGGACAATACCCCCGCCATCATTCACTACCAGCTTTCCCCGGGGGATCACTTCAACATCACCGTTATGCCCAAAGGGGCCGGCAGCGAAAACATGGGGCAGCTCGCCATGCTCAAACCGGCCCAGGGCCTGGCCGGGGTACGCGATTTTGTAATAAAGGCGGTTAAAGAGGCCGGGGCCAATGCCTGCCCGCCATTGATCGTGGGCGTGGGAATAGGCGGCAATATGGAAATGGCAGCCTACTTGNGCAAAAAAGCCCTGCTCAGACCGTTAAATACTCGCCATCACCGGGCCGAGCTGAGAACCCTGGAGGATGAATGGCTGGGGTTGATAAACCGGCTGGGGCTGGGCCCGCAGGGGATGGGGGGAAAAACCACCGCCCTGGCGGTCAATATTGAAACCTACCCCACCCATATCGCCAGTTTGCCAGTGGCGGTAAGCCTGAGCTGTCACGCAACCCGGCGCCGCAGCTGTAAACTGTGAAGCTTGGCCTTAAAATGGCAGAGGAGTGTAATTTGGTGAAGAGAATACAGGCCCCTTTGCAGGAAGAGGTGGTGCGCAGCCTCAGGGTTGGGGATGAGGTATTGATCGACGGAGTGATCTATGCCGCCCGTGATGCAGCGCATAAGAGAATGGCTGAAGCCATAGCTCAAAACCTGGCTTTGCCCTTTAACCCCCAAGGACAGATAATCTATTATGTAGGACCGTGTCCGGCCCCCCCGGGGAGGGTAATCGGTTCGGCCGGGCCCACCACCAGCGGGCGCATGGATGCATATACCCCCGCTCTATTAGAGCGCGGCCTGCGGGCTATGATCGGCAAAGGCGAGCGCAGCCAGGCAGTGGTGCAGGCCATGCAGCGCTATGGCGCGGTCTATCTGGCTGCTGTAGGTGGGGCCGGGGTGTACCTGGCGGAGCGTATCATTGCGGTTGAAACCGTGGCTTATCCCGAACTGGGGCCGGAAGCCCTGTTGAAGCTGGAGGTAGAATCATTTCCCTGCATAGTAGCCATTGATGCATATGGCGGCAATATATATCAAGAGGTGAGAAATCGGGTCAAGTGCCCGGAATACAAGGAGGGAAAACATGATGAGAAGCGATAACCGGCCAAATAATCAGCTCAGGCCGATAACGATGATTCCCGGGTATGTTAAGCATCCTGATGGGGCGGTATTGATCTCCACCGGCGACACCAGGGTGCTCTGTACTGCCATGGTAGAGGACAAGGTACCTCCTTTTTTGAAAGGAAGCGGGCAAGGCTGGGTAACCGCCGAATACTCGCTTTTACCCGGCTCCACTTTGACCCGTACACCCCGTGAAGCGGCCCGCGGCAAGATCGGAGGCCGCACTCACGAAATTCAAAGGCTGATCGGCCGTTCGCTGCGGGCTGTGGTCGATTTGAGCAAGCTGGGGGAGAAAACCGTTTGGATCGATTGTGATGTGATTCAGGCTGACGGGGGGACCAGAACCGCTTCTATCACCGGGGGATTTACGGCTCTGGCCCTGGCCATGCGCAAATGCCTTGAACAAGGCATTATCAAGGAATGGCCGGTTGTCGATCATGTAGCCGCGGTGAGTGTGGGGGTGGTTGACGGCCAGCTGCTGCTGGACCTGGATTATGAGGAGGATTCACACGCTGAGGTGGACATGAATGTGGTTATGACCGGCAGCGGTGATTTTATTGAGGTTCAGGGCACTGCGGAAGGCAAGCCGTACAGCCGTGCTGATCTGGATGAAATGCTTAAGCTGGCCTGGCGTGGCATTGAGGAACTGATTGCTGTGCAAAAGCATATATTGGGGGCATAAATATGCACAATACGCTGCTTTTGGCCACTCGCAACCGGCACAAGCAACGCGAGCTGGAGGAATTGCTGAGCCCTCTGGGAATAAAGGTGATAAGCCTGGCTGATATACCCGACTGCCCGGAAATTGAAGAGGACGGCCAGAGCTTTGAGGAAAACGCCATCAAAAAGGCCCGGCTCACTGCGCTTCACACTGGTTTGACCACTCTGGCCGATGATTCCGGGCTGGAGGTTGAAGCCCTGGGCGGGCAGCCCGGGGTCTATTCAGCTCGCTTTGCCGGTGAACCGGGCGATGACGAGGCCAACAACCGGAAACTGTTAAGACTGATGAAGGATGTGCCTGCAGAGCAGCGCCGGGCTCGATTTGTATGTGTGGTGGCGGTAAGCGATCCCAATGGGGAGACCCGAACCGTTTGCGGGGTGTGCGAAGGCCGGATCGCTTTCGGACCCAGGGGTACAGGAGGGTTTGGTTACGATCCCCTGTTCATTCCCGCAGGCTACACCCAGAGCTTTGCAGAATTGAGTGCAGAAGAGAAAAACCGCATCAGTCACCGGGCCAGGGCTTTACAAAGACTGCCCGAGCTGTTTCCTGGATGGCCTTGAGGCGTATAAGGAGGCTTTGCAGTGAGAATTGCGGTTATCGGCGATACTCACGGCCGTATCACCGGTATAACCAGGGTATTGGCCAAAGATCCACCGGATTACCTCATCCACACCGGGGACTATTACGCTGATGCCCGTAAAATAGCGCAAACCCTGAACCTGCCTTTTTCTGCGGTGCGCGGCAATTGCGACGGCAGAGGAGATGAGCCGCATGAACTGCTGGTGGAGCTTGCAGGCCGGCGGATATATATAGTACATGGCCATCAATACGGGGTTAAAAGGGATTTGAACAGCATCTATTATCGCGGGCTGGAGGTAGAAGCGGATATAGTCATGTTCGGTCATACTCATGTGCCGTGCTGTGAAAAGATCGGAGATCTGTGGCTGATAAACCCCGGCAGCATTTCCCGGCCCCGGCTTACCAGATTAGGCCGGTATATTTGTCTGGGCATAGAAGAACAGGCCATCTATCCGGAGATACGCAAGATCAAGCCTTGAAGCGAAAATAAGGCTTGGAGTTTAAAACTTAGGGGGCAATGTGATGTACGATCTCATAGTCATCGGTGCCGGGCCGGGGGGATATGTAGCGGCTATCAGGGCCCGGCAACTGGGCTTGAAGGTGCTGTTGATAGAAAAAGACCAGGTGGGCGGAACCTGCTTGAACCGGGGCTGTATCCCCACCAAGGCCTATTACAATGATGCCCGCTTTATCGCCAGCCTGGCTAAAAGCGATCAGTATGGCGTAACCCTGTCCGGCTGGCAGTTCAATCTGGCACAGGCCCGGGAAAACAAGCAAAAGATAGTAAATACCCTGGTGGCCGGGATTGAGCGCCTGCTGCAGTCCTACGGCGTTGAGGCAGTCCATGGTCAGGCCAGCCTCTTGGACGGCAACACCGTGATGGTGGATGGAACACAGTATCACAGCCGGTTTATACTGCTGGCCAGCGGTTCCGTGCCGGCTGTGCTCGATGTGCCGGGGATGGATCTGCCCGGGGTGATGAACAGCGACGAAATCCTGGAGCTTAAAGAACTTCCCGGGCGATTGCTTGTCATCGGCGGCGGGGTGATCGGTCTGGAATTCGCCAGCATATTTCGGGCCTTTGGCAGCCAGGTTACAGTTATCGAGTATCTGCCCGCCCTGCTCAACAGTTTGGACCAGGAAATCGGCAAACGCCTCGGGGTTTTTCTGAAAAGGCAGGGCATCAATGTCATGACCTCAACCGGGGTGCAAAGCATTGAGCGTGACCAGGACAAGCTTTTGATGGTGGCAGAGGGCAAAAAAGGCCCGCTTAGACTGCAAGCCGATGCGGTTCTGGTCGCAGCCGGGAGAATGCCCTGTACTGAGGGTCTCAACCTGGAGCAGGTGGGGGTTAAAACCGGGCCCAGGGGCTTTATACAGGTTGATCATACCTACCAGACCAGTGTGAAGAGCATATATGCCATCGGGGACGTTATCGGGGGGCAGATGCTGGCCCATGTAGCTTCGGAAGAGGGCATCGCAGCGGTTGAATCCATAGCCGGATTGAGAAAGCGGTCGGCCAGCCCTCTGGTACCCTCATGCATATTCACCATACCGGAGATCGCCTCCGTGGGCCTCAGCGAACAACAGGCCCGGGAACGGGGGATAAAATACCGCAGCGGCAAGTTTCAATTCGCTGCCAATGGCAAGGCCCTGACCATGGCGGAGACCGATGGCGTAGTCAAAGTGCTGGTGGATGAAGCTGATGTGATCATCGGGGTTCATATCATAGGGCCGCATGCCAGCGACCTCATAATGGAAGGCCTGGTTCTGGTGGAGCAGGGGATTACCCGGTCACAGGCCATTGATATGATCCATCCCCATCCTACTTTGAGTGAAGCCTTAAAGGAGGCCATTCTTGATGCCGGCGGGGAGGCCCTTCACCTGGCACCGGCCAGGAAATAAGGCTTGTTTTAAGGGGAATGGACAGATGCTGCAGATAATAAACCCTTCCGATGATCCTTATTTTAACATGGCGGTGGAGGATTACCTGGTTCATAATCCTGATTTAAATGAGGATATTTTCATGCTGTGGCAGAACCGGCCGACAGTTGTGGTAGGCAGGCATCAAAACAGCCATGCGGAGATCAACCTGGCCCTGGTGCGGCAGAAGGGCATTGAAGTGGTCAGGCGCTTATCCGGTGGGGGGGCGGTGTATCACGACAGGGGCAACCTCAACTTCACCTTCATCACCACTGCTGCGGGCATGAAGCTGGATTTTGCCGCCTTTACGGTTCCGGTCATCGAGGTGCTGCACCAGCTGGGGGTGCCTGCTGAGCATACCGGCCGCAACGATATCGTCATAAAAGGGCGCAAGTTTTCGGGCAATGCCCAGTATCGTTTTAAAAACCGCCTGATGCACCACGGCACCATATTGTTCGCCTCCAACCTGGAGGATGTAAGCCAGGCCCTTAAGCCCGATGCGAGCAAGACCATCGCTAAGGGCGTGGCCTCAGTGCGCAGTCGGGTGACCAACATAAGCGAGCATTTGCCCCGGCCGCTTTCCTTAGAGGAATTCAAAAATATGCTGCTTGAAAGGATACGTGCTCATAGCAACGGGTTTCAGCGCAGGGAACTGACTGGCCCTGAAATAGAACAAGTAAATGCTTTGCGCAACAGCAGATATACCAGTTGGGACTGGAACTACGGCCATTCCCCGCAGTTCAGCCAGCGCAGATTGGCCCGCTTCTCCTGGGGCAGCATGGAAGCCTTCCTTTTGGTCAAGCGGGGCATAATTGAGCAGTGCAGGTTTTTCGGCGATTTTTTTACTATCGCTGATCTATCCATTCTGGAAAAGGCCCTGCAGGGCGTCCCCCTGCGGGAAGAAGCCCTCAGAGGGGTTTTGGAGGCTCTCGATCCTGGCACCATCATACCCGGAGCGAGTGTACAGCAAATTATGAGCCTGATGATTGACTGACCTTGTGGTGAGAACACATTCTTAAACCAGCCTGTAAATACCAGCCATCCCGGTTGTCAATTAGATTCCAATCAAATCCGGGCTTCCGCGGGATTTGTTATACCCAGCTGTTTTAAAACATAATCCAAAGACTGTTTGGTATTTAAAACCCCGGCAAAAAGATCCCCGGTCTGCTGGAGGCGTTGAGGTGTGCTTAAAATATCGAAATCCTCAGGTTTGACCATATGGATTTCATCCCAGCTAAGTGGCGTGGAAACAGTGGCCCGGGCCCGGGGACGCACACTGTAGGGGGCACACAGGGTTTTTCCGCGCACATTTTGCATGTAATCCAGGTAGATTTTATCCCCCCGCTTTTCCACCGAGCGCTCGATGGTGGTGAAATCCGGGAACAATTGTACAACCATAGACGCCATAACCCGGCCCAGCTCTCGCACCACCTGATAGCTGTATAACGGCTGGATCGGGACATATATATGCAGGCCATCACCGCCCGAAGTCTTCAAAAAAGACTGAAGTTGAAACTGGTCTAACAGGGTTTTAAAAGCCAGGGCTGCTTCTACCACCTGTTTATAGCTGTTGGCCGGGGAAGGATCCAGATCAATTATCAGGAAGTCAGGGCAGTCCAGGGAGGATGAGCGGGACAGCCAGGGATGAAGCTCGATAGCCCCTTGATTGGCCAGCCACACCAGTGTGGCGGTTTCCTCCACCAGAATATATCGAGTGCCAGAATAGGTAAAGGTGCGAATCCATTCCGGGAGATGCTCCGGGGCATTTTTTTGGTAAAAGGATTTTCCCTCTACTCCATTGGGATAGCGGGTCATCACCAACAAGCGGTCTTTAAGATGAGGTATGAGCACTTGGCTTACGGCGACATAGTAGGATATGAGGTCAGCTTTGGTAAAGCCCCGTTCCGGCCAGAGTATTTTGTTCATATTAGATAGGGTCAAAACCCGGCCTTCCATGGCGATGGTCTGCTTACTGACCATTTCCAACCCCCCTTTGCTTCATAACTGGTTTGCAATGGCAAAACCTTTGATAACCGGATGCCTCAAGTGCATTTGCGGGGTCCATTCCAGGTATTCAATTATGACCTCCAGTATGGGCTGCACAAAATGGGCTGTTTCCTGCCTGCTCAAGGGCACGGGATGGGCAAAAGGGCTGGCGGCTACCCTCCAGTATTCAAGCCCTTGGGCCAGCTCATGCCAGCCAGATTCATTTATACCGCTGCTGGCCTTGCCTACAAAAATCAGCTCCCCCTCCTGCTCGATGCCCAGCAACAGGGATTTGATCTTTCCTTCTCGGGTCACATATCCTCCCACTTTACAGCGTATTTGCTGCTGGACCTTGATCTTAAACCAGTGATGATGTTTTTTTCCGGGGAGGTATGGACTCAGCCGGTTTTTGGCAACTATGCCTTCCAGACCGGCTTGCTCAATCTCGCGCAACAAAGCCTGACCATCGCCAAAACTGTCGATCAGGTAAAAGCAGCTGGCTGCCTGAGGATTAAAAAGCTCTCTTAAGCGGCTGAGGCGCTCCTCTAAGGGCAGGTTGAAAAGGGGCTCATGCTCAATTTGCAGAAGATCGAAAATTACGTAATCAACCGGCAATGAGTACTGCAAGCCCGAGATACGGGATGCGATGCGGGCATTGTCCCGCTGCATCACACTGGGAAAAACCGGTTTGCCCCTTTTCATCACCACTATCTCCCCGTCCACTATCACCCGGCGTCCTTCAAAAGCAGCGCGGAGTTTCTGCAATTCCGGGTATTGTGCGGTTCTTTCCCGGCCGCGCTTGTTGAACAATTTCACTGTATCCCGGTTAAGCAGGGATATCATGCGCACCCCATCCCATTTCACCTGAAAGATATAATCCGGTGAAGCCGGCAGGCTGGCGGCGGGAAGCGGTTCCATGGGGCGGAAGTCGAGCCGGTCGTTCATGAGGTTTTGGCCTTTGCCGCAGCTTTTTGTTTCTTTTTTCGCCCCCTGGTGTCTGATACCTGGCTATCAGCATGGCGGCTCTGCTGTGAGAGTTTTACGCTTTCCCGCAGGGCTTCCATCAAATCCACAATATTGCTGGGCTGTGCCGGCTGATCGGGGGTAACCAGCTCTTGATCGCTTACCTTGGCAGTGATCACTTCCCACAAAGCCTGGCGATATTCATCCCGGTACTTGTTGGGGTCAAAGTGCGAAGAAAGGTTTTCTATCAGGCTGACTGCCATTTTGACCTCGTTTTCGTGCAAGATGTTCTCATCCACCCCCGGGGACAGGGATTCTGTACTTCTGATCTCATCAGGGTAAAACATGGTTTCCATGAGCAGCCATTTTTCTTTTACGCGCAACACCGCCAGGGCTGATTTGCTGCGGATAACCACCCTGGCTATAGCGATCTTGCCGGTTTCCTTCATTGCCTTTACCAGGAGGGCATAAGCCTTTTCACCCCCCGGGCTGGCCTGCAAATAATAACTTTTGTCGTAATAAATCGGATCAACCTCAGACAATTCGACAAAATCGAGTATGTCCACAGTTTTAGTATTAACTGCAGGTATGCGTTCCAGATCCTCATCGTCGATCACCACATAACTGCCTTTGTGATATTCATAACCGCGCACGATATCATCGCTGCTGATCTCTTTTTGGCAGCGCGGGCAGTACTTGTGGTATTCCACCGGGCCCAGGCATTCCCGGTGCAAAAACTTAAATTTTATATCTTTATGCTCGGTAGCGGCATACATATTAACGGGGATATTGACCAGCCCGAAACTGACCGCGCCTTTCCAGAGTGTTTTCATAATCATCACCCCTCTTGTGCTGATATTTGTAGCATTCATAAGTAGGCTGGTAATTATGCCTGGTATAACAAAAACAAAAATAGTTGGTTAGCTGTCTATTGTCATGAAAAGGATTTTAAGTTATATTGGTCGAGGGTTGATATAGCTGTATATATAAGGGGTATATTAGGGGAAGGGATGTTGCACATGGGAATATTGCCGGATTATATTGGTGTATCAGCGTTCGGGCTGAAAATGGGTGTGGTAGTACCTGGCAGCGATGTGGTAGCTATGGTGAGCGAGGTACTGAGCAAATGCGCCCAGGACGGTTTGTTAGATGACGGTGATACGGTGTGTGTGACTGAATCAGTAGTAGCGCGAGCACAGAATAATTATGTAACTACAGATGAGATTGCTCAGGAAGTCAGAAATAAATTGCAGGTCGGCCCTGGGGCGCGGATTGGGGTTTTGTTCCCTATACTCAGCCGCAATCGTTTTTCCCTGATTCTTAAGGGTCTGGCCTCAGCAGTGCCTCAGGGTACAGTAGTGATACAGTTATCCTACCCAACTGACGAAGTAGGCAATCAACTGCTGCCATTGGATTATCATGAAACCCTGGGTAAATGTGAAGGGGAGTTGATTCTCCTTGAAGAGCTGGGGGAGAAGCGATTTTTGCATCCCATTACACAGGTAGATTATATCGGCTTGTACCAGCAAATCGTGCATCAACAGGGCGCAGCCTGCCAGCTGTTTTTATGCAATGACCCTACTCATCTGGCTGCTTATGGACTGGATGGGGTAGTGGTAGCCAATGTCCATAACCGCTTTCGAACCAGGGATAAACTGGCCGCCAAGGGGGTAAAATGCATTACCCTGCAGGACATCTGCAACTGCGGCCCGGGGAACTGGTCGGAATGGGGTGTTTTGGGGAGCAACCTCTCTTCCGGGGACAAGTTGAAGCTGGCGCCGCGCGACTGCGACCTGATCGCGGATCAGATTCAGAAGCGGGTTCGGGAAGAACTGAATAAACATATCGAAGTGATAATATATGGCGACGGGGCTTACTGTGACCCATCTACCGGGATTTACGAATTGGCAGACCCTCAGCCTACCTTCGGCATGACTGCGGGTTTGCGCGGCAAATATCGCGAGGGGCTAAAATACAAATACCTGGTGGATAAGATGTGGGATGAGGGTTATGATATTGAAACCATTGCCCGGCATATACAGGCCCGTAAAGATGAACAGCTTGACCGCTGCAGTATCGAAACCGAGGGTACGACCCCCAGAAAATCTGAGGACCTGTTATCCAGTCTGGCGGATCTGGTCAGCGGGTCGGCTGATGCAGGAACTCCTTGCATATTGGTCAAAGGATTTCTGCAAAAATGACAAACGCCTCGGATACGAGACAATTACGTTACCTTGAATTCGATAAACTCCCCTTTGAGCAGATAAAGAGAGAGCCAGATTCACTGCGCAGAGGGGATTTTTCTTTGGGCAGAAGGGGCATCATGAAAAATACTGGAAACAGTTATAAGGTGGGAGTTGGGAACTGCTTCTCATCCCGGGGGATTAATTGATCCAGAAGGTCTGTCAGGTGGATCACATTAGACCTGGCTTAATAAGAATGTGAACAAGAGCACACCTTTATTTAGGGGCCCTGCAAACTAACGATTATATCCCCCAGGGTATCTGAGACCAATAAAAGAAACGGTCGATACATTAATGTACAGGCAGGATTTAGATTATTTGTGTCAAATATTTTTCGCTAAGTACTTTATTGGCAGCGACAAATGAGGTGATACGGTTTGAAAAAGGGTTCTTCACTGCTGGGGCTGCCAGTGATTGCCATTAAAGAGGGCAAAGAAGTGGGTCGGGTTATGGACCTGCTGGTGAACCCGCACCACCTCAAATTGGAATTCCTCCTGGTGGGCAAAAAGAGCAAGTATATAGATCTGTGTTTGCTGGAATTCGCCAAAGTGGTAGGGCTGGGGGAATATGCAGTAACTACCGAAAATGAACAGCAGTTGCGTCAGGTTGACGATGTGCCGGCAGTCAGAAGCTGCCTGGAGGCCAGCATAGACATTATGGATAAAATGGTTTTAACCCGCAGCGGCAACCTGGAAGGCGTGATCGCTGAGCTATTCATTGATGAGCGCAGCGGAGCGGTTGTACAGCTGGATTACAAGAACCTGCGCAACAACATGCAATTGCAGAGCATCACCAGCCAGGATATCATAAGCCTGGGCCAGGATGTGCTGATTATCAGGGAGGAAAGGCAGTTACGCCGTCAAGGCCATTCGGGGTCAATTACTTCCAATCCTGCACCCGCCACAGCGAAAAAAACGTCTGCGCTGCTTTTCAGGCAAAAACAGCGCCAGTTTTTAATGGGCAAAGAAGTGCAGAAGGATATCAAAGACCGGCAAAACCAGGTGATCATTCCCAAGGGTACGGTAGTCACCGTAGAGGTGCTGGATTTGGCGGAGGGCCATGACCGCTTCGTGGAACTGGCCCAGTGGGCGCGCTGAGCCCTGGCCGGTGAGCTTTTAGCCGGCATGTGCTATAATAGGTTTTAGCCGATGATGGGAGGGATAATGCCGGTGGAAGAATTGATCAAATTGGTTAAAATGGAAACTATAAGAACCATCATATGGTTTGCCATTTCAGTTTCAATAGCCATGGCGGTATACTATTTGGTATGGTAAACAACTCGGTAACCATAGATGAGGACGGACCTGATAAATGGGGGGAGCTTATTGCCCCCCTTTTCTCAGGCCCGTCCTCATTGTTTTCTGTCTCGTTTTTTATGCGTAATGGATTGACAAAGAACCAAATATAACCTATACTAACGAAAAACAGATTATACCCGAGGGGGGTATGAAGATGCCCGGAGATAGAGAGGCCATCAAGCAGGATTTAATCAAGAGGTTGCGCCGCATCGAAGGCCAGGTCCGCGGTCTGCAGAGGATGATTGAGGAAGAAAGCGAATGCGGTCAAATCCTCAACCAGGTGGCAGCAGCCAGATCGGCCTTGAACAAGGTAGGGTTGATAATGTTTCAGCATCATTCCCGGGAGTGTATTGCCAGAGCCGTAGTGCAGGAAGGGCAAGAGGGGAGTATTGATGAGATCGTGACCCTGATGGGTAGACTAATGAAATAATGTAAAAGGAGGGCATTTGATATGGCTGATGTGATCAATGTGAATGATAACAACTTCGAGAAGGTAGTTGTGCAATCTGAGCTTCCTGTTCTGGTAGATTTTTGGGCACCATGGTGCGGACCCTGCCGCATGGTAGGGCCCATTGTAGAGGAATTGGCCCAGGACAATCAAGGCCGCCTGCAAGTGGCCAAACTGAATGTGGATGAGAACCGGATGCTGTCCGACCGCTTCAATGTCCGCAGTATCCCCACCCTGGTGTTTTTCAAAAACGGTCAGGAGATAAAGAGAATCGTAGGAGCCCAGGGCAAGGCACAGCTGCAGAAGATTATCGACGAAATCCTGGGCTAAATGTACCCTGGCTGAAGGGTGTCAGCAATATCGGGCTGACACCCTTTAATCATCTAAAAGGGCCAAAAGCTCTTCCCTGCTCAGGCTTTTTTGTCCTGCCTCCAGGCATTCCAGGAGGCGGTTGATCAAATCCCTGATCAGGTATCCTTCAGTTTCAGGCCCTTCATCATAACCGCAGTAGTAATCGCCGTCAGATTCTCTCAGATGCTGGCAGGCACGGCAAAACATGCCCAGGACCGGATGCTGCTGCATAGGACAAAAATTGAAGTACTGCAAATCCAACATACCTAAATCTCCCCTTTTTGTGGCTTTTTACTGCTTTTGCCCTGGAGTAAATTGTTCAGGAACTCTTTAATGGCTTTCTCATGCCCATTCTCTCCGGGATGGTAATACTTGCTGCCCAGGTACTCAGGCGGAAGATAGTCCTGTTCTACATAGCCGCCATAATCATGAGGATATTTGTATCCCCGTCCTTTGCCGAAATACGCGGATGCTTTGGAATGGGAGGTATCTCCCAGATGCGCAGGCACTTTAACCGCAGGGCCCTGGCGTATCGATGCCATAGCCTTGTCGATAGCGACTACGCTGGAATTGCTCTTAGGAGCTGTAGCCAGATAGAGCGTAGCTTCAGCCAGGGGTATCCTGGCTTCAGGCATGCCGATAAACTCGACGGCCGCAGCAGCTGCCTGGGCAAGCGGTAAAGCATGGGGATCGGCCAGGCCGATATCCTCAGCGGCATGTACTACCAGCCGACGGGCTATATATAAAGGGTCTTCGCCGCCTTCCAGCATGTAGGCCAGCCAAAACACGGCCGCATCCGGATCAGAGCCGCGAATGCTCTTGATGAAAGCTGATATGCTGTCATAATGCAGGTCGCCTTTTTTATCATACTGCAGGCGAGGCCGGTCTACCACCATGGCCACATCCGCTGCGGTCAGCTCTAAAGGCCGGCTTATGTCACTTGAATTGACCAAGGTCTCCAGGATGTTCAAAGCGATGCGGGCATCTCCCTTGGCATGGGTGATGATAAGCTGTCTGGCCTTATCATCAAGGCTTATCTGATATTTGCCCAGACCACGCTCGGTATCGAGCAGAGCCCGATCGATGATGGTATTGATGGCCGCTTCATCCAGGCTTTTTAAAACATACAGCTTCACCCGCGACAGGAGTGCAGCATTGATCTCATAGAGAGGGTTTTCCGTAGTAGCCCCTATCAAAATGACCGTGCCTTCCTCAACTATAGGCAGCAAGACGTCCTGTTGGGATTTGTTGAAACGATGCACCTCATCTACAAAGAGAATGGTCTTCTGCTGATAGTATTTCAGTCGTTGAGCTGCATCGGAGCCTATTTTTCTTATGTCATTTACCCCCGCGGCCACGGCCTGCAGCTGCAAAAATGCGGTTTTGGTATGCTCTGCTATAATGCGGGCCAGGCTGGTTTTGCCGACACCCGGAGGCCCGTAAAGAATCATCGAGGTCAGGGCATCCTGCTCGATGAGCCGCCGCAAAACCGAGCCTTTGGATAAAAGATGCTCCTGACCCACTATTTCGTCCAGGTTTC
>JGI24713J26584_10000891_pt1 | contig 22257 bp, 21 predicted proteins | sample BioPla4DNA1_FD_26584 | JGI IMG/M metagenome (IMG submission 26584) | reverse complement strand
GCTCTCAGGGACATAAGCACGACCGTCACCATCTAGTTATGCCGGCAAGGGCAGAGGGGTCCTCTGGTCACTCCTATCCTACAGTATCTTGACGCGAACGGGCAGCTGTCGACAATTAATGACCCATTGTGTTATCCTATACGTGCTGCTGGGAACAAGTATCACGTGGGGGTGAGAAGCATGTCGGTGCGGAAAGGCGTCAATCAAATCAGACAAGCCCTTAAATCCCGATCCTGGGACACTATTACCCAGGTCCTAAAAGAATTGCATCCCACCGATCAAGCGGAACTAATCAAGGAACTGACCCCCTCGGAACGTAGACAGGTGTTGAGTCACCTGTCTTATGAGCAGCTGGCGGAAATCGTTGCCGAGCTCCATTATGATGACCAGCGAGACGTGCTCCGCGAATTGGGGCGGGATAAGATCCCCGGTGTCCTCGATGAGATGTCGTCGGACGATGTGGTTGACCTTCTGCGGGAGCTGGAGACGGAGCAGGCCCAGGAACTCCTCGGCCTGATGGGGACGGAGGAGGCCCAGGATGTCAGGGAGCTCCTCGTCTATCCGGAGCAGACGGCCGGGGCGTTGATGACGACGGAATACGTGGCCCTGCCCCACAGGCTCAGCGCCGGGGAGACCATCGACGCCTTGCGCATCATTTCTCCCGATGCAGAGATGATCTACTATGTTTACGTCATCGATGAGCGGGAAAGGCTGGTCGGCGTCGTCTCCCTGCGGGATCTGATCGTGGCGAAGCCCACGATGCCTCTACAGGAGATCATGCGGAAGAAGGTCATTTCTGTGCCGGCAAGCATGGACCAGGAAGAAGTGGCCAAACTGCTGGATAAATATGATTTTCTGGCCCTGCCGGTGGTGGATGAGGAGGACCGGCTGCTGGGGATCGTGACTGTAGATGATGTGATGGATGTCATCACCGAAGAGGCCACCGAAGACTTCATTAAGATGGCTGCCATCCACGGGATGGAGGATCTTGCCCTCAGCCCCAAGGAAGCAGCTTTCCATCGGCTACCCTGGCTGCTTTTCCTGTTGCTGGCGGGCTTTCTCACCGGGGGCATCATCACCCGCTTTGAAGATACCCTCCAGTCGGCGTTGGCCCTGGCGGCCTTCATTCCCATCATCGCCGACATGGCGGGCAACACGGGCACCCAGGCCTTGGCGGTGGTCGTACGGTCCATGGCCCTGAAACGGTTTGTCGGCAAGGAAGTATTGGAATTATTGCGGCAGGAGGCCAGCATCGGCCTCATCGTTGGTACTGTGTGCGGCATCCTCGTTGCTTTCCTCGCTGTCCTCTGGCACGGCAATCCCTTCCTTGGTTTTGTTGTGGGGGTCTCCATGTGGGTGACGTTGATCGTCTCAACGATGATCGGTGCCTTGATGCCGGTGCTATTCAACGCCTTGGGGGTCGACCCGGCTGTTGCCTCGGGGCCTTTCATTACTACGGTCAACGATATCGTCGGCCTTGGCATCTACTTTACCCTGGCGACCAAGTTCCTTGCTTATCTAGCTTGATGGCCGATCATTTTCCCCGGAAGAAAGCCAAGGGGGCCCCTGGGACGCATGGCGGGGAAAAACCGATGTGAATAGGGAAATCTCACCGCCGGGGTCCCTTGACAGGGCTGGTGCCGGAGCTTATAATTCAGACTAAGAAAGTCGGAAATAAAGGACAGGCAATGAAGGGGAGAAGTAGGGCGGTCTTCGCCTCAGAGAGGGCCCTAGCTGGTGGGAGGGGCTCGGTGGGAGCCGCTTCGAAATGCACCCCGGAGTCGCTGGTTGAAATGCTTCGGCAGAGTATGGCCAGCCGGCAGCCCTCGTTACCGGGCTGGACCCCATGGGGGGCCAAGAGGGGGGACATTGGTCCCAAACAGAGTGGAACCGCGGCTTTGAGCCGTCTCTGTAGCATTGCTGCAGGGACGGCTTAGCTATTTATAGGAGGTGATGGCCGTGTTAAAGAGCATCAAGCGGGATATCCAAGTGGTGTTCGAACGGGATCCCGCTGCCCGCAGCATCCTGGAGGTGATCTTCTGTTACCCGGGCTTCCATGCGATCCTGCTGCATCGGGTTGCCCATGCCCTCTGGTGTCGGGGCTTTCATTTCCTGGGCCGGTTCATCTCCCACGTTTCCCGGTTTCTAACTGGCATCGAGATCCATCCCGCAGCCAAGATCGGCGAAGGGTTCTTCATCGACCACGGCATGGGCGTGGTCATCGGCGAGACGGCGGAAATCGGGGATAACGTGACCCTTTACCAGGGAGTCACCCTGGGGGGAACGGGGAAGGAGAAGGGCAAGCGCCATCCAACTATCGGGGACAATGTGATCATCGCGGCGGGGGCGAAGGTTTTAGGCTCCTTCCGCGTTGGCGATAATGCTAAAATAGGGGCGGGAGCAGTCGTCTTGAAAGAAGTGCCCCCCAACTGCACCGTGGTGGGCGTCCCTGGCCGGGTGGTGGCCTGCCATGGCCGCCGGGTCGATACGGTGGACCTTGAGCATGGCGACTTGCCGGACCCGGTGGAGAAGATGTTTAAGACCTTGACCGAGCGGATCGAACGTCTGGAGGAGCGCTTGGCGGAGCTGGAGCGGGAAGAGGATCACGCAGCAGCAACAGGTTGATGGAGGAGGGGTTTTCTTGGCCCTGAAGATCTATAATACCATGACGCGACGGAAAGAAGAGTTCACTCCCCGGGAAGACAACAAGGTGGGGATCTATGTCTGTGGGGTCACTCCCTACTCGGACACCCACTTGGGGCATGCTTTGCCGAGCGTCCTTTGGGATGTCTTCCGTAGGTTTTTGCGATACCGGGGGTATGATGTGACCCTGGTGCAGAACTTCACCGATATAGATGACAAGATCATCGCCCGGGCGAACAAGGAGGGGGTTCCCGCCCAAGCCATCGCCCGGCGCTATGCCCAGGACTACCTGGAGAGCATGGACGCCCTGGGGGTGGAGCGGGCCGATCACTATCCTTTGGTGAGCGAGCATATCCCCCACATCATCGACATGGTCCAGACCTTGATCGACAAGGGGTTCGCCTATGTGGAGGGCGGCGATGTTTACTTTTCCGTGGAGAAGTTCCCCTCCTACGGCAGGCTTTCCCGGCAGCGGCTGGAAGACCTGGTGGAAGGGGAGAGCGCCGGGGAAGGCAAGCGGCACCCCGTAGACTTTGCCCTGTGGAAGGCGGCTAAGCCTGGGGAGCCTTCCTGGGACAGCCCGTGGGGTCCGGGGCGGCCTGGCTGGCACATCGAATGCTCCGCCATGTCCTTGCATTACCTGGGCAACTGCTTCGATTTCCACGGCGGCGGCGTCGATCTCATCTTCCCCCATCACGAAAACGAGATCGCCCAGTCGGAGGCTTACACGGGGGAGGAGCCCTTCGTCCGCTACTGGCTCCACAATGGCCTGATCAAGATCAAAGATGCGAAGATGTCCAAATCCCTGGGCAACTTCGTCACCGTCAAGGAGCTCCTCGCGGAGCATCCGCCGGAGCTCATCCGCTTCTTCCTGCTATCCGCCCACTACCGCAGTCCCCTGGAATACCACGAGGACAAGCTGGCGGAAGTCCGGCGGGGCTGGGAGCGGCTAAATAGCGCCTACAAGACCTTGACGGCAGCTATCGCCCAGGAAAGGGAGGCGGATGGAGAGGTTCCCTCCCCGATGAAGGAAAGCCTGCAGGGGGCATTGAAGGACTGCCGGGAAGGCTTCATCGGCGCCATGGAGGATGACTTCAACACGGCCCTGGCCATCGCCGCCCTCTTTGACTTGGCGCGGGAGACCAACACCTTCCTGGCCGAGGCTCAGCCTCCCTACGATGCTGAAGCTTTGGAGCTTTTGCGGGAGGCGGCCGAGCTCTTTAGGGTCTTTGGCGGCGAGATCTTGGGCATTGTGCAAGAGCCGGGCCCTGCGGGAGATGATAAGCTGGTCCAAGAGCTATTAGATCTGGTCATCGAGCTTCGCAGTCAGGCCCGGGCAAGGCGGGATTTTGCCACGGCCGATGCCATTCGGGATCGGCTGCGGGAGATGGGCATTGCCTTGGAAGACACCAGTGGAGGAGTCCGTTGGCGTTGGCTATGACGGAGGATCTTGCCACTCAGCTGTCCCCCGCAGTCCTAGCCTATGTGGGGGATGCCGTCTATGAACTTTTTGTGCGCACCTTGCTCATCGAACAAGGGGTGCGGCGCCCCGACCAGCTCCATCGTCAGGCGGTGGAGCTTGTGCGGGCTGAGGCCCAAGCCCGCTTCGTCCAGGAGATCCTCCCGGAGCTCACCGAAGACGAACGGGAGCTCATCCGCCGGGGGCGAAACAGCAAGGCGGGCCATGTGCCCAAGGGGGTCGACCCCATCACCTATCGCTACAGCACCGGCTTTGAGGTGCTGTTGGGCTATTTATACCTTTGCGGTCGGCAGGAGCGGCTGCGGGAAATCCTGGCCATGTCCTGCCGGTAGGAGGATGCCATGGAAGTCACATTGATCCAGTGTACGGCCGATATGCTGAAGACCATCTGGTGCGCTGCCCGCACCTGCTACAGCCCCCTCACCCCCCAGGAGCTTTGGGGAAGCGATCCTTCCCGGGAAGAGATGCTCCGGATCGCCCGGCACATCTTCACCTCCCGGCACCTGTCCGTTGCCGAACACTGCAGCATGACCTTCGCGGTGAGCGGTGTCTCCCGGGCCCTCCTGGCCCAGTACTCTCGCCACCGGATCGGCGTCAGCCTGTCGGTCCAGAGCCAGCGCTACGTTTCCGCCCGGCGGACGGCCAAAGGGCGCCTTTGCGCCCATGTCATCCCCCCCGGGGTGGAGGCCAAACCTGAAGCTGAGGCCGTTTACCTAAGGGCGATGGAGGAGGCCCAGGCTTTGTACGATGAGCTGGTGGACATTGGCGTTGCTAAAGAGGATGCCCGTTTTGTCCTCCCGGGGGGTGCGGCCACCAACTTCGTCACCACCGTCAATCTAAGGTCCCTCTTGGACATCTACCACAAGCGGGTGGTCACCCCGGGGGCCCAGTGGGAGATCAAAGAGCTCATCGTGCGGATGGCCAAGGCGGTGGTGGAGCGGGAGCCTTGGCTCCTTGACTATTTCCCCGGACTGGAGGAGTGTTGATTGGACAGGCTCCCCGGCCGCAATCTCGTCATGGAAGCTCTAAAGTCAGGGAGGAAGATTGAAGAGATCTGCCTATCCGGGACAAAAGGCTTGGAAGAGCTAATCCTCCTGGCGAAGAAAAGGGGGGTTCCCCTCCGGCAAGTTGACCGGGAGGAACTGGACATACTAATGCCGGAGGCGCCCCACCAGGGAGTGGTGGCCCTCGTCGAAAGCTACTCTTATGCTTCCTTGGAAGAAATCTTTGACCGGGCCGCCGCGAGGGGGGAGGACCCTTTAATCCTCCTTCTCGACAGCCTTCAGGATCCGCAAAACCTGGGGACACTTTTGCGCAGCGCCGATTGCGGCGGAGTCCATGGCGTGATCATTCCGAAAAAGCGCGCGGTAGGCCTGACGCCCGGAGTCGTGCGGGCATCGGCGGGGGCGGTGGAATACGTGCCGGTGGTCCAGGTGACTAACCTGGTGCGGACTATGGTCGAGCTGAAGGCCAGGGGCCTTTGGCTCGCCGGGGCTGAAGCCGATGGCCAGCAGCTGTACTATGAAGCAGATTTGACTGGACCTATAGGGCTAGTCATCGGCGGTGAACACCGGGGATTGGGTCGGCTGGTCAGGGAGCACTGCGACTTCATCCTGCGGCTGCCCCTGCGGGGCAGGCTCAATTCCCTGAATGCCGCCATCGCCGGATCCATCCTTATCTTCGAGGTTCTCCGCCAAAGGGCTGCGTCCGGGCAGAAATAGTGAAGGAGAGTGCCGGAGATGGCCGGCAGGAAGGCATCGCTCCTCATCATCCTCATCCTGGCCGCGACCGGCTTGGCTTTTGGCCGGGTCAGCTATTTTTACTGGCCTACTTCCCGGATTCTCCCCGGAGTGATCCTCGCCCCTGTCGGGAGGGAGCTTGCGGGACTCACCCGGGAAGGCCTCGACGAGCTGTTGGCCGACCTTCCCCGCAAGGTCCTCCTTCAGCTCGAGGATCAAGCTTGGGAGGCCGCGCCGGAAGACTTTGGCTTCCAGATCGACGGGGACCTGACCTGGCAAAGGGCTTCCTTGGCGGGACGGGGGAAGGTGGCCGCAGCTCTTTTGGGAAAGTCGGCCACCATCCTGGAGCCGGTTGTGGCGTTTGACGAAGAAGCTTTGGATGCTTGGCTCCAGTCCCTGGCGGGGGAGGTTTATCGGCGGCCGCAAAACCCGTCTTTGGGTCCCGCGGGCGAGCTCATCCCAGGGGAGGAAGGTCGCCGGTTAGATTTGGCCGAGGCCAAATCCTCCATCCTGGCCGCGTGGCTCGGCCGGGGACCGGGGACCTTAGCTTTGCCCTTGGAAAAGCTCGCTCCCCAAACGACGACAGCGGATCTTGAGCCCTTTCGGGGGGGATGCAAGCTCGCCAGCTTCCGGACGAGCCTTGGACCGTCAGACCCCAATCGGGTCCATAACATCGCCCTGGCGGCCGGAGCCGTCTCGGGAGTAATCCTGCCGCCGGGGGGCCGGTTCTCCTTTAATGAGATTGTTGGCCCAAGGATAGCGGAACTTGGCTTCAAAGAAGCCCCGGAGCTCATCCAAAGCCGGCTGGTGCCAGGGATTGGGGGAGGGATCTGCCAGGTGTCATCGACCCTCTACAACGTCGTACTCCTGGCCGGCCTGCCCATCATCGAACGGCACAACCATTCCCGGCCGCCAAAGTATGTGGGGCCCGGCCGGGATGCTACAGTAGTCTACCCCGGCAAGGACTTTGCCTTCCGCAACGATAAGGATCAGGCCCTGCTCCTTTTGGCCAGGCTCGATGGCGGCTGGCTGGAAGTCAGCCTCATAGGGCAAGAGCCCTTGGCGGAACAAGTTTCTTTGGCCGTTGAAATCCTGGAAGAGATCCCTTTCAATGAGGAGGAGATCTTTGATCCAGCTTTAGGTCCTGGTCAAGAGGAGGTGGTGGAAGAGGGAAGTGGGGGCCTTCGGGTTCGCTTGTGGCGGACAATTCACCGGGCCGATGGGTCCGCTGCCCGGGAGATCGTAGATGAGGACCTCTATCCCCCGGTCCCCCGTTTGGTTCGCAGGGGCATTCCTTGACCGCTCTAGGGGGGTAGTGTATAATGGGCGTGGAATGGAACTACCTCAGATGCGCTTGTAGTGCTGATTCCCCTTATTCACAAGCCCAGATTCGGGTGATGCCCTCTAGTGGTCCCTGCCGACGGGCAGGCTGGTTTCAAGTGTTTCCCCCTGGCGTGCATGCCATCATGACAAGCCACCGGAGATGCCTTCTTTGGGGGTTAATAGTCCGGGTGGAGGCGGTGCTAGTTGAGTGTAAAAGTCCGGCACGATCTTTACGCTAAGTACGAACGCTGTAAGGACGAAGAAGTAGTGGAATTTGCCAGGGCAGGGGATGAATTTGCCCTGGAATACATGATTGACAAGTACAGAAATTTCGTCAGGGCGAAAGCCCGCTCTTATTTCCTCATCGGCGCCGATCGGGATGACATCATCCAAGAGGGGATGATCGGCCTGTACAAGGCAATCCGGGATTTCCGCGCGGACAGGCTGGCTTCTTTTCGCGCCTTTGCCGAACTGTGCATCACCAGGCAGATCATTACGGCCATCAAGACGGCAACGAGGCAGAAGCATATTCCCCTCAATTCTTATATTTCCCTGAACAAGCCCATTTACGATGAGGAATCGGACCGCACTTTGATGGATGTCATCTCCGGCAGCAAAGTCACCGACCCTGAGGAGCTGGTGATTAGCCGGGAAGAGTTCATCGACATTGAAAGCAATCTCGAGGAGTTCCTCAGCGAATTGGAATGGAATGTTCTCATGTCCTACTTAGAGGGCAAGTCCTACCAGGAAATCGCTGATGATTTGTGTCGCCACGTCAAATCCGTCGACAACGCCCTCCAGCGGGTGAAGCGGAAACTGGAGCGGTACCTGGAAAAGCGGGAGATGGAGGCGGATCGGTACCACAAGGAGTAACGGATTGACACCCGCTAGAGGAGATGGTATAATCAATACTGCTTGCAGGCCGGCGTAGCTCAACCGGTAGAGCAACCGCCTTGTAAGCGGTAGGTTGCGGGTTCAAATCCCGCCGCTGGCTCCAGAAGGATTTGACTTGGACAAAACAAGATGTTATAATCAACCTTGGTCCTTGAAACTGTGGAGGGATTCCCGAGCTGGCCAAAGGGGGCAGACTGTAAATCTGCTGGCGATGCCTTCGGAGGTTCGAATCCTCCTCCCTCCACCAGCACTTAAAAAGGTAACGACGCGGGGTGGAGCAGTCTGGTAGCTCGTCGGGCTCATAACCCGAAGGTTGTCGGTTCGAATCCGGCCCCCGCAACCAATATTTGAGCCGGCATAGCTCAGTAGGTAGAGCGCATCCATGGTAAGGATGAGGTCACCAGTTCGATTCTGGTTGCCGGCTCCATTAAAATTCCTCTCGCTTACGGGAGGATTTTTTTCGTACATACCGAATAACATTTAAGGTTTTTCGCTTTGCAATCGGCATCAAGACCGGTGGGAAAGGAGTTGGCCGAATATGGCGAAACAAAAGTTTGAAAGGACCAAGCCTCACGTTAACGTAGGGACCATCGGGCACGTAGACCACGGCAAGACTACGTTGACCGCCGCCATCACCTTGGCTTTGTCCAAGTTCGGTGGAGCCCAAGTGAAAAAGTATGATGAGATCGACAACGCTCCGGAGGAGAGGGAGCGGGGGATCACCATCAATACCTCCCATGTGGAGTATGAGACGGAGAACCGCCATTACGCCCACGTGGACTGCCCAGGCCACGCGGACTACGTCAAGAACATGATCACCGGTGCAGCCCAGATGGACGGGGCCATCCTGGTCGTGTCGGCTGCCGACGGGCCCATGCCCCAGACCCGGGAGCACATCCTGCTGGCCCGCCAGGTAGGGGTGCCCAGCATCGTGGTGTTTTTGAATAAGGCCGACATGGTCGACGATCCGGAGCTTTTGGAGCTAGTCGAGATGGAAGTGCGGGAGCTGCTCACCGAGTACGAGTTCCCGGGGGATGAGATCCCGGTAGTGGTCGGCTCGGCCCTCAAGGCCCTCGAGTGCGGCTGCGGCGAGTGCGATTGGTGCAAGGCCATCTACGAACTGATGGAGCATGTGGACAGCTACATTCCCACCCCTGCCCGGGAGAAGGATAAGCCCTTCCTCATGCCTGTGGAGGACGTATTCTCCATCACCGGCCGCGGGACTGTGGCCACCGGCAGAGTGGAGCGGGGAACCATCAAGGTTGGAGATGAGGTTGAAATCGTCGGTCTCGTAGAAAAGACCCGCAAGACCGTAGCCACCGGCGTTGAGATGTTCCGCAAGCTCCTCGACCAGGCGGAAGCCGGGGACAACATCGGCGTGCTGCTCCGGGGCATCAACCGGGATGAGGTGGAGCGGGGTCAGGTATTGGCCAAGCCTGGTTCCATCACGCCCCACACCAAGTTCCATGCGGAAGTGTACGTCCTGTCGAAGGAAGAGGGAGGCCGGCATACGCCCTTCTTCAACGGCTATCGGCCCCAGTTCTACTTCCGGACCACCGACGTGACCGGCGTCATCCAGCTGCCGGAGGGGACCGAAATGGTGATGCCCGGCGACAACGTGAACCTGATTGGCGAGCTCATCACCCCCATCGCCATGGAAGAGGGTCTGCGCTTTGCTATCCGGGAAGGTGGTCGGACCGTCGGAGCCGGCGTTGTCACCAAGATCCTAGCCTAATCCCCAGATTTGTTGACAGCCCTGGGGAAATGTGATACATTTTAAAAGCGATTTTGCTGGCAAGCCTTCGGATAGCGGGCAGGTGGAGGTGGAAGGATGCGCGTGGGGATCACTTTAGAATGCACCGAGTGCAAGAACCGCAATTATCGGAGCGTCAAGAATAAACGCAACGATCCCGATCGATTGGAACTGAAGAAGTTCTGTAAGTTTTGCCAAAGACACACCCCCCACAGGGAGACCAAGTAGCATATTCCCCTCGGGAAAGGGTAAAACTTACCAGAGCGAGACGCAACATGCCCTTCTAAGGATGTGACATGCAGATGGCGGTGACTGTGGGGAAAACTGGGCGGCTAGTCAAATTTCTGCGAGAAGTCAGGGCGGAAATAAGAAAAGTAGTCTGGCCCAATCGCAAGGAGCTCACCACCTACACTGGAGTAGTAATTGTGGCCGTTGCTGGGGTCGCCATCTTCTTTGGGTTAGTCGACTTCCTCATATCCCAGGTACTGGCATTACTCATGAAATAGGGAGGTGAGGGGCCCTCAGGGGCCCCTTTGGTGATGACAGAGGGAAGACAGTGGTATGTAATCCATACCTACTCCGGATATGAGAATAAGGTCAAAGCGAACCTAGAGCGCCGCGTGGAGTCCATGGGGATGGAGGATAAGATCTTCCGAGTATTGGTGCCCACCGAAGAGGAGATCGACTTCAAAGACGGCAAGAAGAAAGTCGTCAAGCGCAAACTCTTCCCGGGCTATGTGCTGGTGGATATGATCATGAGCGATGATTCCTGGTATGTTGTCCGCAACACGCCGGGAGTTACGGGCTTTGTCGGCTCCGGGAGCAAACCGAGTCCTCTGAAAGAGGAGGAAGTAAGGGGCCTCCTGAAGCAGGCCGACGAGGATGAGCCTAAGCCTCGGGTCGCGTACCAGGTAGGGCAAGAGGTCAAGGTCATCTCTGGACCTTTCGTCAATTTTACCGGCATCATCGAAGAAGTGAACATGGAGCGGGGCAAATTGAAGGTCATCGTGTCCATGTTCGGCCGGGAAACGCCCATGGAGTTGAATTTCGGTCAGGTGGAGAGAATTTAAGACGGGGAGGTGGGAACAGTGGCGAAAAAAGTAGCAGGGATCATCAAGCTCCAGGTCCCCGCAGGGAAGGCCAACCCGGCGCCGCCGGTGGGTCCTGCCCTAGGTCAGCACGGGGTAAATATCATGGAGTTTTGCAAAGCCTTCAATGAACGCACGGCCAATCAAGCTGGCATGATCATCCCCGTGGAGATCACCGTCTATGAAGACAGGTCCTTTACCTTCATCACCAAGACGCCTCCAGCCAGCATCTTGCTGAAGAAAGCTGCTGGGATCGAGAAAGGTTCGGGGAATCCCAACGTGCAGAAGGTGGCCCAGCTCTCCAGGGACAAGGTGAGGGAAATCGCCGAGTTGAAAATGCCCGACCTGAATGCCACAAGCCTCGAGGGGGCTATGCGCATCATCGAAGGCACAGCCAGGAGCATGGGCATCGTCATTGTTGACTGAGGACTGACTGTGGGAGGACTTATGTCCGCTGGACCACAAAGGAGGAAAGCACATGCCAAAGCGAGGCAAGCGTTATCAAGAAGTACTTAAACTGGTGGACAAGGAGAAGGCCTACACGCCGCGCGAAGCCATCGAACTGGTCAAGCGGACCGCAACGGCCAAGTTCGACGAAACGGTGGAGGTGGCCTTGAAGCTGGGCGTCGATGCACGGCACGCCGATCAACAGGTGCGGGGAACTGTCGTGCTGCCCAACGGCACCGGCAAAGAAGTACGGGTCCTCGTCTTTGCCAAAGGGGAAAAGGCCAAAGAAGCTGAAGAGGCGGGTGCGGACTTTGTCGGCGCGGAGGACCTGGCAGAGAAGATCCAAGGGGGCTGGCTCGACTTCGATGCCGCGGTGGCAACGCCCGACATGATGAGCATCGTTGGTCGCCTGGGACGGATCTTGGGTCCCCGGGGCCTCATGCCCAACCCTAAGACGGGCACCGTCACCTTCGATGTGGGCAAAGCGGTGCGCGACTTCAAAGCCGGTAAGGTGGAATACCGGACGGACAAGTCGGCCGGCGTCCATGTGATCATCGGCAAGGTGTCCTTCACCGAAGAACAGCTCCTGGAGAATTTCAAGGCGCTGATGGAAGCCATCGTCAAGGCGAGACCCGCAGCCGCGAAGGGCGCCTACCTAAGGTCGGTCGCTATGTCCGCCACCATGGGGCCGGGGATTAAGATTGCACCCCAGGAAGTGACGGCTCTGCTCGCGGAAAAATAGATGGCTACAAAGGAATAGCATAAGCCCATGACCGTAGACAGCAGGCGGCGCAAGCCTTAATGGGAGTAATCCCGCCAGCCGAGGTTGGAGCACAGGCAGGTCTCCGAGCGCGTCTACGGGGGCCAGTTTTTTTAGATGCCCTTGTGGAGGAGGTGAAACTTGTGCCAAGACCTGAGAAGGTGGCAGAAGTAGAACGGATAGCTGACATGCTCCGGCGGACTCAGGGGGCTGTGTTGACCGACTATCGGGGACTGAACGTCAAGAGCATCAACGAGCTTCGCCGCCGCCTGCGGGCGGAAGGCATTGAATACCGGGTGGTAAAAAACACCTTGACCAAGCTTGCCGCGGAAAAAGCAGACCTGCCCGAACTTGGTCAATACCTGACCGGTCCGACCGCGATCGCCTTTGGCTACGACGATCCGGTCTCGCCGGCCCGGATCATTGCGGGCTTTGCCAAAGAGTCGCGGGTGCTGACCATTAAAGGCGGTGTGGTGGACGGTAAAGTGATCGACGCTGCCGGCGTAGGTGCGCTGGCTGACCTGCCCAGCCGCGAAGTCCTGCTGGCCCAAGTGGTGGGAGGGATACAGGCTCCCATTAGCGGTTTCGTTAATGTGCTGCAAGGCACCATCCGCAGTCTCGTGTATGCCCTCGATGCGGTGAGACGTCAGAGGGAAAGCGCTTAGAGCAAATTGAGGGAGGAAGATTAGGATGACAAAAGAGGAAATCCTGCAAGCTATCGAACAGATGACTGTTTTGGAACTGTCTGAGCTGGTGAAGGCATTGGAGGAGAAGTTCGGCGTCAGCGCCGCCGCCCCGGTCGCCATGGCTATGCCCCAGGCGGGGGCCGTCGCCGCTGCCGAAGCTGAAGAGGAGCAGACGGAGTTCGATGTGGTCCTGGCCAGCGTTGGCGACAAGAAGATCCAGGTCATCAAGGTGGTCCGGGAGATCACCGGCCTTGGTCTGAAGGAAGCCAAGGAGCTTGTGGACGCTGCCCCCAAGGCCGTCAAGGAAGGGGTCAGCAAGGACGAAGCCGAAGACATCAAGGCCAAGCTGGAGGAAGCTGGCGCAACTATCGAAATCAAGTAAGTCTGGGCGGGGAGTTTCCTCCCCGCTCAATCACCCCAGAGACTCCCACCTTTTCCAGTATCCGCCTTGATCGGGCGAGATACCCGGGATGAAACCCTGACCCTGCTGTCCCATCCCCCGCAATTCTAGTTGACAGTCTTTAGAGTCCATGGTATCATTAAGCAGTGTCTCATTGATGAGGCCTTGCTCACGGGCCCTTTCAACGAGCGTGCTGGCAAAGGGGAGGCCTTATTAAGGGAGTCCCTCCCTAAAAAGTGATCAACCTGATGCAGCAGGGTATAACTGCCAGTAAGGTGACAAATAATATATGTTGTGACGCATTTCCGTGCCTTAGATAATTGTGGAAGCGAGGCTTATAAGGGGGCTCTTGTAGGCCTTGCTTTTCGTCATGTTAACGGCGCTGTGGGTTGGGTGGCTCACAAACTGGACAGAGGAGTGATGCCAGGTGGCCGTCTCTTATGCTGTGGCAAAAAGGGAAAGGTACAATTTCGGCAAGATTAAAGAGATTTTGGACATGCCGGATCTGATCGAGATCCAGCGTCGCTCCTACAAGTGGTTCCTGGAAGAGGGGATCGCAGAGACCTTCCGAGACATCTCGCCGATTCAAGATTTCACGGGAAACTTGGTCCTGGAATTCATTGATTTTACCTTTGGCGAGCCAAAATACGATGTGGAAGAATGCAAGGATCGGGACGTTACTTATGCCGCGCCGATGAAGGCGAAGGTAAGACTCATCAACAAGGAGACCGGCGAAGTCAAGGAGCAGGAAGTCTTCATGGGGGATTTCCCCTTGATGACGGAGCAGGGAACCTTCATTATTAATGGAGCGGAACGGGTTGTGGTCAGCCAGCTGGTTCGCTCCCCCGGCGTCTATTTCAGCCGGGAGCGCCACACCAGCGGGAAATACCTTTACCAAGCCAGCATAATCCCCAACCGCGGCGCCTGGTTAGAGTTTGAAACGGACGTCAACGACGTCATCAGCGTTCGTGTCGATCGCACCCGCAAGATCCCCGCAACAGTCTTGTTGCGGGCCATGGGGCTGGGCACCAACCAAAAGCTGATGGAGGTCTTCGGAGAAGACGTCGTCCTGCGCAACACCATTGAGGGGGACACAGCGAGTACGGAAGAAGAAGCTCTAATCGAGATCTATAAAAGGCTGCGGCCTGGCGAGCCGCCAACGCCCGAAAGCGCCCGGGGCCTCTTCGAAAGCCTCTTTTACGATCCGCGGCGCTACGATCTGGCCCCCGTTGGCCGCTATAAACTCAACAAGAAGCTCCGCCTCGGGGAGCGGATCGTTGGCGGCGTGTTGGAAGAGCCGGCCGTCGATCCCGAGACAGGGGAGATCTTGGCCGATGGGGGAACCCGCATCGATCGCCGGCTGGCCATGAAGCTGGAGGCAGCGGGGGTGCCCACCGTTCTCCTCAAGGGAAGGGACGGGGGAAGCTCGGTGAAGGTCCTGAGCAACAGCCGTCCGGAGGGCAGGACCATCACCGCGGAGGATGTGGTCGCGGTGGTGAACTACATCAGCAACCTCATCCACGGCATCGGCAACGTCGATGACATCGATCACTTGGGCAACCGGCGCTTGAAGGCCGTCGGGGAGCTCCTCCAGAATCAATTCCGGATTGGACTTTCCCGGATGGAGCGGGTCGTCAGGGAGCGGATGACCATCCAGGATGTGGATATCATCACTCCCCAAGCCTTGATTAACATCCGGCCCGTCGTGGCCGCCATCAAAGAATTTTTTGGCTCAAGCCAGCTTTCCCAGTTCATGGATCAGACCAACCCTCTGGCGGAGCTGACCCACAAGCGAAGGCTGAGCGCCTTGGGTCCCGGGGGACTGAGTCGGGAGCGGGCAGGCTTTGAAGTCCGGGACGTGCACCACTCCCACTATGGGAGAATGTGTCCCATTGAGACCCCGGAAGGTCCCAACATTGGCCTCATCGGCTCTTTGTGCACCTATGCCCGGATCAACGAGTACGGGTTCATCGAAACCCCTTATCGGCGCGTCATCGACGGTCAGGTGACCGACGAGATCGTCTATCTCACTGCCGACGAAGAGGACAACTACGTGGTGGCCCAGGCCAACGAGCCCCTCGACGATGAAGGGCGCTTTGTCAACAGCCGGGTGGCGGCCCGCTACAAGGACCAAATCCTCATCGTCCCGGTGGAAGAGGTCGACTATGTGGACGTTTCGCCTAAACAGATCGTGAGCATTGCCACTGCCTTGATTCCTTTCCTGGAAAATGATGATGCCAGCCGGGCCTTGATGGGGGCCAACATGCAGCGGCAGGCCGTCCCCCTCCTCAAGGCGGAAGCCCCCTTAGTTGGCACGGGGATGGAATACAAAGCGGCCATCGATTCAGGCGTCTGCCTTGTGGCTAGACATGGGGGGACAGTGGAGAAAGTGACCGCGGATGAGATCCGGGTCCGCCGGGAAGATGGCAACGTCGATACCTATCATCTGCTGAAATTTGTCCGTTCCAACCAGGGCACTTGCATCAACCAAAGGCCCCGGGTGAGCCGCGGTCAATGGGTGGAGAAGGGCGATCTCCTCGCCGATGGACCGTCGACGGATCAAGGGGAGCTGGCTTTGGGACGCAACGTCCTCGCAGCCTTCATGCCCTGGGAAGGCTACAATTACGAGGATGCCATCCTCATCAGCGAAGAACTAGTCAAGCACGATGTGTTTACTTCCATTCACATCGAAGAATATGAATGTCAGGCCCGGGACACCAAGCTGGGACCGGAAGAGATCACCCGGGACATCCCCAACGTGGGGGAGGATGTCTTAAAGGATCTCGACGAGATGGGCATCATCCGCATCGGTGCGGAAGTCCGTCCCGGGGACATCCTCGTGGGCAAGGTCACCCCGAAGGGGGAGACGGAACTGACCGCGGAAGAGCGGCTCCTCCGGGCGATTTTCGGCGAGAAGGCTAGGGAGGTCAGGGATACTTCCCTGAAAGTCCCCCATGGCGAGTCGGGCATCGTCGTCGATGTGAAAATTTTCGAGCGGGATGCCGGCGATGAGCTGCCGCCGGGGGTGAACCGTCTGGTCCGGGTCTACGTGGCCCAGAAGAAAAAGATTTCCGAAGGGGACAAGATGGCGGGCCGCCACGGCAACAAGGGCGTCATCGCCAAGATCCTGCCCCAGGAGGATATGCCTTTCCTGGCCGATGGGACGCCGGTGGAGATCGTCCTTAACCCCTTGGGGGTCCCCTCCCGGATGAACCTGGGCCAGGTCCTGGAGACCCACCTGGGCTGGGCGGCAAAGGCCCTGGGCATGCACATGGCCACCCCCGTTTTCGACGGGGCGACGGAAATGGAGGTCCTGGAGACCCTGACGAAGGCCGGTTTGCCCGACGATGGGAAGACCGTCCTCTATGACGGCCGGACGGGCGAACCCTTTGACAAACCGATAACGGTGGGCTACATCTACATGCTCAAACTGGCCCACCTGGTGGATGATAAGATCCATGCTCGGTCGACGGGGCCTTACTCCCTCGTCACCCAGCAGCCCCTCGGGGGCAAGGCCCAGTTCGGCGGGCAGCGCTTTGGGGAGATGGAGGTATGGGCTCTGGAGGCCTATGGTGCGGCCTACACCCTCCAGGAGATCCTCACGGTCAAATCCGACGATGTGGTTGGCCGGGTGAAGACTTACGAGGCCATCGTCAAGGGGGAGAACATCCCCGAACCGGGTGTGCCCGAGTCTTTCAAGGTCTTGATCAAGGAGCTGCAAAGCCTTGCGCTGGACGTGCGGGTCCTGACGGAAGAGGCCGACGAGATTGAAATCAAAGAAGAAGAGGAAGACATCAGCGAAATGGCCCGGGAGCTGGGCATCGATATTCACGGTCGGGACGAGGAAGAGGAGGATGAAACCTCTGCTGTCGATGATGAAGAGCCGGACGAAGAGGATGGTTTTGAAGATGAAGAGGAGGACTTGGAACTGGATGAGGATCTGGTCGACGACTTAGAAGATCTTTGATGATGGGCCCAAAGGTCCGCACAGGTTGTCGGTCTAAAACGGGTAGAAGGGGGAACGACCCTTGTTGGACGCTAACAACTTCGACCGGATTCGAATCGGATTAGCATCGCCGGAGCAAATCAGAGCTTGGTCCAGCGGTGAGGTAAAAAAACCGGAGACCATCAATTACCGCACCTTGAAGCCAGAGCGGGAAGGTCTCTTTTGTGAGAAGATCTTCGGGCCTTCCCGGGACTGGGAGTGCCACTGCGGCAAGTACAAGCGGGTGCGCTACAAAGGCATCGTTTGCGATCGCTGCGGCGTTGAAGTGACCAGGGCCAAGGTGCGCCGGGAGCGGATGGGACACATTGAACTAGCCGCGCCCGTATCCCACATTTGGTATTTCAAAGGGATCCCCAGCCGCATGGGGCATATCCTGGATATGTCGCCCCGGGCCTTGGAGCGAGTCCTCTATTTTGCATCATATGTGGTTATCGATCCGGGGGATACCCCGCTGACGAAAAAACAGCTGCTGAGCGAGTCGGAATACAGGGAGTACCGGGAAAAGTACGGTGACCAGTTCAAGGCGGGTATGGGGGCCGAAGCCATCAAGAAGCTGTTGGAAGAGCTGGATCTTGAGGAGATGGCGCGGGAGCTGCGGGAGGAAATCGCAACTTCCGGCGGGCAGCGCCGCAATCGGGCCCTCCGCCGGCTCGAGGTCGTTGAGGGCCTCCGCAAGTCGGGGAATCGGCCCGAGTGGATGATCCTGGAGGTCATCCCGGTGATCCCCCCTGAGCTGCGGCCCATGGTCCAGCTCGACGGCGGCCGGTTTGCCACCTCCGATCTCAACGATCTTTACCGCCGGGTGATCAATCGCAATAATCGGCTAAAGCGCCTGCTTGAGCTTGGCGCCCCCGACATCATCGTCCGGAACGAAAAACGCATGCTCCAGGAGGCCGTGGACGCCTTGATCGACAACGGCCGGCGGGGCCGCCCGGTAACTGGGCCGGGGAACAGACCCCTCAAGTCCTTGAGCGACATGCTGAAGGGCAAACAGGGTCGGTTCCGTCAGAACCTTTTGGGCAAGCGGGTGGACTACTCTGGGCGGTCGGTGATCGTCGTCGGTCCCCAGCTGAAGATGCACCAATGTGGTCTTCCCCGGGAGATGGCCCTGGAGCTGTTTAAGCCCTTTGTCATGAAGAAGCTGGTGGACAAGGGATTTGCCCACAACATCAAAAGCGCCAAGCGGATGGTCGAACGGGTGCGGCCGGAGGTTTGGGACGTCCTCGAGGAAGTAATCAAGGACCACCCGGTCCTCCTCAACAGGGCGCCCACCTTGCACCGCCTGGGGATCCAGGCCTTCGAGCCGGTCCTCGTCGAGGGCAGGGCCATCCAGATCCATCCATTAGTCTGCGCCGCTTACAACGCCGACTTTGACGGCGACCAGATGGCGGTCCACGTGCCCTTGTCCGCAGAGGCCCAAGCGGAGGCCAGGACCTTGATGCTCTCCGTCCATAACCTCCTCCTGCCGGCAAGCGGCCGGCCCGTGACCACCCCGACCCAGGATATGGTCATCGGGATCTACTATCTGACCCAGGTCCGGGATGGGGCCAAGGGCGAGGGGAAGGTCTTCGCGGATGCCAATGAGGTCCACATGGCTTACGATAAAGGAATTGTGGAGCTCCATGCCAAGATCAAAGTCCGCATGAACGGCCGGTTGATCGAAACGACCCCGGGACGCATCTTCTTCAACGAGATCATCCCCGAGGAGCTCGGCTTTTACAACAAGGTCATCGATCGGCGGGAGCTGGGCCGGATCGTGGACCGACTGTTCCGCAAGTATGGGAATACCCATACGGCCAGAGTTCTCGACCATATCAAAAACCTGGGCTTTAGGTTCGCCACCCGCTCCGGCACCACGGTGGGCATCACCGATGTGACGATCCCGTCGGAGAAGAAGCAACTCGTCGCCGATGCGGAAAAGCAGGTGGAGTTGGTTGAACAGCAGCACCGGCGGGGGCTTTTGACCTCCGAGGAGCGGTACCAGCGGATCTGCGACATTTGGACCAGGGCCAAAGAAGAAATCACCCGGAAGATGATCGAAGGCATGGACAGCTTCAACCCTGTCTACATGATGGCCACTTCCGGAGCCCGGGGTAATGAGTCCCAGCTCAGCCAGCTGGCGGGCATGCGGGGTCTAGTGACGGACCCGACGGGCAAGACCATCGAGATTCCCATCAAGGGCAATTTCCGCGAAGGCTTGACCGTCCTCGAATACTTCATTTCCACCCACGGCACCCGGAAAGGTCTGGCCGATACTGCCCTGCGGACAGCGGACTCAGGGTACCTGACCCGCCGGCTGGTGGACGTTTGCCAGGACGTGATCGTCCGGGAGCAGGACTGCGGCACAGAAGACGGCATCATGATCACCGCCCTGAAGGAGATCAGCGGCGGAGTGGAAGAGATCATCGAACCTCTAAGGGAGCGGTTGGCTGGCCGAGTGGCCGCTGAGACCGTGAGACACCCGGCGACAGGGGAAGTCCTCGTTGAGCGGAATCAGCTCATCGATGAGGAAATGGCGGCCATGATCGAGGAAGCCGGCATCGAAGGGGTGAAGATGCGCTCGGTTCTCACCTGCCGCACCCGCTACGGGGTGTGCGTCGCCTGCTACGGCCGGAACCTGGCCACCGGCCGTCCGGTGGAGGTCGGGGAGGCCGTCGGGATCATCGCCGCGCAGTCCATCGGCGAACCTGGCACCCAGCTCACCATGCGCACCTTCCACACCGGGGGCGTTGCCGGCGAGGACATCACCGCAGGTCTGCCTAGGGTGGAAGAGCTCTTTGAGGCCCGCAAACCTAAGGGCGAGGCCATCATCACCGATATCGACGGTGTTGCCCAGATCGTGGAGAGCAAAGGGGTGCGGAAAGTCATCGTCCGCGGCGAAGAGGAAGAGCGAACCTATAATATCCCCTACGGGGCGCGGCTTCGCATCCGGGACGGCGCAGCCTTGTCGGTGGGCGATCGGATCACGGAAGGTCCCATCAATCCCCATGACATCCTGCGGGTGAAGGGAGTCCGGGGCGTGCAGCTGTATCTGGTCCAAGAGGTCCAAGAAGTCTACCGGTCCCAGGGTGTTGATATCAACGACAAGCACATCGAAGTCGTCGTCCGCCAGATGACCCGCAAGGTGAAGGTTGAGGATCCAGGGGATACGGAGCTTCTGCCCGGCGGATTGGTGGACCTTTTCGAACTGGAAGAAGAGAATGCCCGGGTGACCCAGGAAGGCGGCAGACCCGCGGTGGCCCAGCCGGGGCTGCTGGGGATTACCAAGGCTTCCCTGGCTACCGACAGCTTCCTGTCCGCGGCATCCTTCCAGGAGACGACCCGGGTGCTGACCGATGCGGCCATTAAGGGCAAGACCGATCCTTTGCTGGGGCTTAAGGAAAACGTCATCATCGGCAAGCTGATCCCTGCTGGCACAGGCATGTCCCGCTACCGCAACATCAAGGTCTATCCGGTGGAAGAAGCGGCTTATCCCGCCGGCGACAGTGCCGAGGAACCAGTGGAAGAAGCAGCGACCGTGGAAGTAAATTAGTGGATGCCCTGGCGCCTTTCTTGACACACCGGGTGGAGGGTGTTACAATTTCAGGGTGTGTGGTGCCAGGGCTCGCCTTTCCAAGGAGGTGCCCGCCATGCCCGGGAGGATACGGGCGACGAAAAAGCGTGCGGTAGGCAGCAAGCAGACTGCCAGAGCCATCGAAGAAGGTGCCGCTGTCGTGGTCTATGTGGCCAGGGATGCGGCAGGGTGGGTCGTCGACCCCATCATCGAGGCTTGCACTGCCAAAGACATTGAACTGGTTTATGTAGATTCCATGCGGGAACTCGGGGAAGCTTGTGGCATCGATGTGGGGGCAGCATCTGCTGCTGTATTGAAATAGGGAAGATAAGGTAGAAGGGAGGTAGGAGAATGCCAACTGTCAATCAGCTAATCCGTAAAGGCAGAAAGCCCATCCGCAAAAAGAGCGGTGCACCTGCCCTGCAATACATTCAAAACACCCTAAAAGGGCAGACACTAAGGACGACAGGCTCCCCCCAAAAGAGGGGTGTTTGTGTCAGGGTGTCGGCGATTACCCCCAAGAAGCCCAACTCCGCATTGCGGAAGGTGGCTAGGGTGAGACTTACCAATGGGATTGAGGTCACCAGCTACATCCCCGGGGAGGGCCATAACCTGCAGGAGCACTCGGTGGTGTTGATTAGGGGCGGCAGGGTGAAGGACTTGCCTGGCGTGCGGTACCACGTAATCCGTGGCACCTTGGATGCGGCGGGAGTGGCCGATCGCCGGCAGGGTCGCTCCAAATATGGTGCCAAGCGGCCCAAGTAAGTGGAAAAGGAGGGACGTGGATGCCGCGCAGGGGTAATGTACCGAAACGAGAAGCTGCACCCGATGCTATCTACGGCAGCGTGTTGGTGACCAAGCTGATCAACAACGTCATGTTGGACGGAAAGAAGAGCTTAGCCGAAGGGATTGTGTACCAAGCCCTAGAGACTGTGCGGGACAAGATGGGCAAGGACCCCGTTGAGATTCTCGACCAGGCCTTGAAAAACATCATGCCCGTCTTGGAGGTTAGACCAAGGCGGGTGGGCGGTGCCACCTACCAGGTGCCCGTCGAAGTCAGGCCTGAACGGCGGGTGTCCTTGGGACTGCGCTGGCTGGTCCGGTTTGCCCGGGCTAGGGGCGAAAAGACGACGGTGGAAAAGTTGGCGGGAGAAATAATGGATGCTGCCAACGGTACCGGCGGAGCCGTTCGCCGACGGGAGGAAACCCATCGCATGGCCGAGGCCAACAAGGCCTTTGCCCACTATCGTTGGTAGGAAGAACTGGGTATCCAGTCCGTGTCACACTGTACAGGAGGGAAGGAAGTGGCCAGGGAATTTGCCCTTGACAAAATTCGCAACATAGGTATCATGGCCCATATCGATGCGGGCAAAACAACCACCACCGAGCGGATCCTATTCTACACCGGCCGGGTGCATCGGCTCGGGGAGGTCCACGACGGTGCGGCCACCATGGACTGGATGATCCAGGAAAGGGAGCGGGGGA
>JGI24713J26584_10000875_pt1 | contig 22391 bp, 23 predicted proteins | sample BioPla4DNA1_FD_26584 | JGI IMG/M metagenome (IMG submission 26584) | reverse complement strand
ACATTGTATATGATGAGGGATATTCTTATTTAGACGTTTTGGAGTATGTAAGGAATAAAATACACGAGGGGCATATATTNACTACCCATCCTCTATCAGGTAGTATTAAGCCTAATGAAACTCCCTTTAAAACTGTAATGATAAGTAAGGATAAGAAGAGTACCGTTGATTTCGATAGNCTNGCAATAATAGAAAATAGTATTGCTACTGCCAAAAAGTTTATAGAAAATAAACCTACACCAAAATGGACTGAAAAAATTCTTGATGATTTCAGAGTAATAGACCTATCTTTAATTGAAAATGTAATAAATAAATTAATATAGAACAATCCTTTTAAAAGGGATTGTTCTATATTATATCTTTCATATTTTCTGTAACCAAATTTGTCAATTCTTCCATGGCTTTTTCCTCATCTACCCCATTGGTAATTATTATAATCTCTTCTCCAGCAAAGGNACCTAAGGACATAACGCCAATAATACTCTTTCCATCTACCCTCTTGCCATCAAATTCTATATATACATTGGATGAAAACTTGTTTGCAACTTGTACAAACATGGCAGCTGCCCTTGCATGTAAGCCATCTTTATTACTTAGTATTACTTTCCTTTCCAGCATTCTACATCTCCTTTCTCCTTAATTCTTCCGCTATCTTCTCGATTCTCCTAAATCTATGGTTTACACCTGATTTGCCTACAGGTGGATTTAACATAGCTCCTAGCTCTTTTAAACTAGCATCCCTATTTGCCAATCTAAGCCTTGCCAACTCCCTAAGATTTTCAGGAAGCTTATCTATACCAATTTTACTATCAATATATTCTATATTTTTAACCTGCTTAATGGATGCATTTATAGTTTTACTTAAATTGGCAGTTTCACAGTTGACAATCCTGTTTATATTATTTCTTACATCTTTAAGAACCCTTATGTTTTCAAATTTCAAAAGCGCTTGATGGGCACCAATTATATTTAATATGTCGACAATTTGTTCCCCTTCCTTTAGATAAATGACATAGTTTTCTTTCCTTTTAACTATTCTTGCATTTAGTCCAAAGGAGTTTATTATTTGCAGCAAATCATTGCTGTGCTCTTCATTGTTTGTTACAAATTCTAAATGGTAGGACTTCTCAGGGTTACTTATAGAACCTCCCCCTAAAAAGGCTCCTCTAACATAGGCTCTTTTACAGCATCTGTTTTCAATCAAAGAATCTGGAACCTTATAGTGTATATTATATCTGCTATTTTCCTCATCTCTAATTAAGCCAAGAGCCTTTAGTATTCTATTGGCTGCATCTGTATTGGTAACTACAATTAAATAACTGTTATTCTTTTTAAGCTGCCTATTTCTTCTCACCATTATCTCCATTTCAGTATCATAAAGCATTTTTAATAGGGAAAATATTCTTCTAGCAATGGCAGCGTTTTCAGTAATAAATTTCAAACTAATTTTTTTAATTCCTGATATTTGAATTGTACCACACATACGNATTATAGCAGCCAATTCAGCTATGGAACAGCATTCATTTTTGATAGGTAATCTTGAAATTTCATTTTTAGTCATTGATGAAAAAGACATTTTATCTCTCCTACCTCTATTTTAATAACCTTAGGGCTTTTTTTATTATTTTTTTCTCGTCTTTATACTTAATTAGATCTAGAACCCTATCAACATGAACAAATCTAGCTTCCACAAAACCTTCCCTTTTCTGAGGAGTTGAGTCCATACTATTAGTCCTCATTAAATACCAGTGTACTGTCTTATATACAATTTCATTTCCTTTAATATTTTTATAAGTATAATGAACCATGCCTATATATCTTATTATTTCAGCCTTTACTCCACTTTCTTCAAAAACTTCTCTCAATGCTGCAGTTCTAGTATCTTCATTTTTCTCAACTCTACCCTTTGGAAGTACCCAATCGCCATTAAATTTCTTTAGCAATAGTATGGTATTACCAAAGACTACAACACCTCCAGCACTTACTTCTTCTAACACTAAAACCAACTCCTAAAACTTTCTAAATGAACATTAAAATTATTATACTACAAAACTAAAAAATGTGCTTTAAAAATTTATTATTTTAAAAAATATAGTATTATATAGTATTATATATAATATAACATTTAGATAAGTAAAATCAAAGGAGGTTTTTTTATGGAATTTAATATGGATTATGTAATAGAAAAATTGGTAAGCTTGCTTAAAGTTCCAAGCCCTACAGGAAATACAGAAAAAGCTATTGATTTTGTAGAAAAAGAATTTAATAAATTAAACATTCCTTCCTATAGAACTAATAAAGGAGCATTAATTGCTACTATTGAAGGAAAAAACAAAGATAAGGAAATTACATTGTCTGCCCATGTGGATACTCTGGGGGCAATGGTTAAAGAAATAAAAACAAATGGAAGACTTAAACTAAGCCAAATAGGTGGCTATGTAATGGATACAATAGAAGGAGAATATGTTTACATAGAAAGCAGTCAAGGCAAGATTTATACAGGCACAATCCTTACAACAAAAGCCAGCTCCCACGTTCATGGAAAAGAAACCCAGGAAATAGAAAGAAATACTGACAATATGGAGATCAGGCTTGATGAAAAAGTGTCTTCAAAAGAAGATGTATTAAAATTAGGAATAAATGTAGGAGATTTTATTTTCTTTGACCCTAGAGTTACTGTAACAGATAGTGGCTTTATTAAGTCCAGGCATTTAGATGACAAGGCAGGTGTTGCGTGTCTTTTGGGTATGGCAAAGTATCTGGTGGAAAATAATATTAAGCCTAAATATACTACCAACTTTTTCATTAGTAATTATGAAGAAGTAGGACATGGTGCAAGTGCTGGCATACCAGAAAAGACCTTTGAATTTATTGCAGTAGACATGGCTGCCCCTGGTNAAGGCCAAACCTCTGATGAATACAGTGTTACCATTTGTGCCAAGGATAGCTCTGGACCCTACGATTTAAGTTTTAGGAAAAAGCTTGTAAAATTGGCTGCAGAAAATAATTTAAATTATAAAATAGACATATATCCATACTATGGCTCTGATGGATCTGCTGCTTTAAGGGCAGGCTATGATTTTAAAGTAGCACTAATAGGTCCTGGTGTAGATGCATCCCATTCTTATGAAAGAACCCATAAGGAAGCTTTGGAAAATACTATAAAATTAGGCATTTTATACTTAACTAAATAATTTTTCCTAAACCACCTAATATTATTCTTACTAGATAATATTCCCTGGTTTAATATGTATTTGAAAATCCATAATATAACTGAGGTGGTTTAATGACTATTAATGAAAAATTCATAATAAATCTGCAGGGCAAATCCTATATTACCTATGAAGGANTATTGGACCTTGCCCACCAAAAAAATTTAAAATCCCTTGTGGTAGATATTATTCAAATACCTACATCAGAAAATAATATGACTGCTATTTGTAAAGCCACCGCCACTACTGAAGATGGGATATATACTGATGTAGGTGATGCAAGTCCTGCCTCCGTAAACTCAAACATTGCACCCCATATAATAAGGATGGCTTCCACTCGTGCCAAAGCTAGAGTATTGAGGGATTTAACTAATNTTGGTATGACTGCCCTTGAAGAATTAACCTTGGATGAAAATGTGGCTGAAACTGAATATAATGTTGTTCAGGAAGAGCCTCCAACAAAAAGGCAGGTTGAAACCATAAAAAAACTGGCAGATGAATTAAATGTTAATGTGGATTTTGATAAGCTNTCAAAGAAAAGTGCTGGCACTTTAATATCTAAAATGTTAGGGGAGGTTAAAAGGACTTAGGCGACTTAAAATACATAAGTCGCCTTTAATTTTGAATTGCTAAATAAGTCAGTATTTCACTTAATTTTAAAGAATTATGGCGTATATAGTTTTTCTTTACATCAACTAATTTTTCCTTAATAAGCTTTATGCCTTTTTTATTTAATATTTCCTCTTCCCCGACTTTCAGTATTACAGGTTCTGAACCATCATGAATATATTTTTTAAGAGTAGAGTCTGGAATTTTTTCAATATTTGCAATTACATAATCCAAAAAATGTTCCCTGCTGTGCTTTAAAATAGCCTCTACATGATCCAGTACTGTATATCCATCTGTTTCTCCAGGCTGGGTCATAATATTTGNAATATATACCTTGGGCGCTGGAGAAGAATATATTTTTTCAACCATATTATTTACTAATAGGTTTGGAATAACACTGGTATAAAGGCTTCCTGGCCCAAGAACTATAAGATCAGCCTCTTCAATTGCTTCAAGGGCCTCATCTAATGGAAGACTTATTTTAGGCTCCATATAAATATGATCAATTTTGCTGCCCAACTCCTTGTTTTTTAGAGGGATATTGGATTCTCCCTTTACTATTTGGCCATTTTCCAATACAGCATAAAGGGTTACATTTTCTAAGGTCATGGGAAGAACCTTTCCTGTTACAGCCAATATATTGCTAATTTCCTTTATTGCCAGTTCAAAACTTCCATATATTTCATTCATGGCAGCAATAAGTAAATTACCAAAGTTTTGGCCTTTTAACCTTCCATCTTTAAACCTAAATTGTAAAAGCTTTTCCATAGTAGGCTCCGTATTTGCTAAAGCTAAAATACAGGAACGAATATCTCCAGGAGGCAACATTCCCAAGTCTTCCCTTAATATTCCAGAACCTCCTCCATCATCTGCAACAGTAACTATGGCAGTTATGTTTGAGGTATACTCCTTTAAACCTCTTAACAGTACAGATAACCCTGTTCCTCCTCCAATGGCTACTACCTTTGGTCCTTTATCCAATGCATTATATTTTTTCATCATAATCATACTCCTTTAAGTTAGCATATAGTCCCTATGGGATGAAATAGCTCTATGACCACTTTTCTGCAATCTTTTAGCAATTTCATTTGCTATGGCAACAGACCTATGTCTACCTCCTGTACAACCAATGCCAACTACTAATTGTGTTTTCCCTTCCTTTATATAGTTTGGGATTAAAAATTCTAATAAATCAACTACCTTATCAACAAATATATTAGTTTGCTCCCATCTGAATACATATTCTTTGACCTTTTCATCCTCACCAGTAAGATGGCGTAGCTCAGGAACATAATAAGGATTGGAAATAAACCTTGCATCAAAGACTAGGTCTGCATCTAACAAAATACCATGTTTAAAACCAAAGGACACTACAGAAATAGTCAGCTTTCCTAAATCTATTCCTTTTAGAAATATTTTTGCTATTTCTTCCTTAAGCATTCCAATTGTTAGTCTAGAAGTATCTATAACATAATCTGCACAGTTTTTTACATTTTGTAGTAGTTTCCTTTCTTCAATAATGCCGTCAACAATACTTCCATTTACATTTAAAGGATGGGGTCTTCTTAGTTCCTTGTATCTTTTTATAAGGACCTCATCTGAAGCATCCAGGTATAATATTTTATAGGTAATCCCTTCCTTTTCCAGGCCTTCTAATCCTTTAAATAAATCCTCGAAGAATATTCCTCCCCTTATGTCTACCACTATAGCTACCTTATCAATCTTTCTTTTGGACTGATGGCATAATTGAGCAAACTTTGGCAAAAGTGCAGGTGGTAGGTTGTCCATGCAATAATAACCAATATCCTCCATTGCCTTCATGGCTTGGCTTTTGCCTGCTCCGGACATACCTGTTATAATTACAAACTCCATATACTCACCTCTTATTTTTCCTCCACGTTTCTAATTCTATTAATAGGTATTTTAGCTTCTATGGCTCTTTTTATAGATTTGTCCACCTCTCCCACCTCTGAAGGATCATGGGCATCGCTGTTTATATAAAAATCTACCTTTGTATCCAAAAGCATCCTTAGGCTTTCTACAGATAATTCTTTATGTTTTGCATTAATCTCCAATGCAACACCTCTTTTAGAAGCTACCTCTGCTACTTTTTTTATATTTAATCTTGCCTTGTCTCCCGGATGGGTTATTATGTCTATAGGATATTTTTCAATAGCTCTTATTATAGCTTCTGTATTCCTCTTTTCAATCCATTTTCTTATAAAGGGCATTGCCTTGGATAAAGGATTCATTACATTTAAAAGTATATATTCTCTTATGGACTTAGGTATAGCCCCATAGTGGAAGCCTAGCAGCAATATGTCCAATATTTCTATTATCTCATCATCTACATCTATGGTGCCATCATATCCTATAATATTTGCTTCCACCCCTAATAGAATTTTAATTCCCTTATCCTTATATTCTTCATTTAACTTATCTATTTCTTCCCTCATCTTAAACAGTTTTTCTCTCTTAACCCCATATAAAAAATGGCCTGGACCATGGTCACATATACCTATTTCCTTCAGTCCCTTTTTTAATGCTGCTTCTACATTTTCCCTTATGGTTCCCTTACCATGGCTGTATATTGTATGGGTATGGTAATCTGCTGTTAATCTCATATCCTTCCCCTTCTAATCATCTCCAATAATTTTAACCTCTGGTTCTAACATAACATTAAATTTGTCATGGACTACTTTTTGAATTGTCTTAATAAGTGTAAATACTTCTTCAAAGGTTGCTTCCCCTGCATTTATTACAAAACCACAGTGTTTTTCCGATACTTGGGCATCCCCATAGCGTATCCCTCTAAGGCCTGCATCATCTATAAGCTTTCCTGCAAAATAACCTACTGGCCTTTTAAATGTACTACCTGCACTTGGATATTCTAAAGGCTGCTTTGTTTCCCTTCTATAGGTTAAATCTTTCATCTTTTCCTCTATGACTGAGTATTCCCCTTTTTCAAGCTTATATTCAACACCTAATACTACAAGACCCTGATCTATAACAGCACTACCCCTATATCTAAAATTCATTTCCTCATTAGACAGTTCCACTATGTTATTTTTCTTATCTAAAGCCCTTACTTTGAAAACAATGTCCTTCATTTCCCCATCATAGGCTCCTGCATTCATAGTAATGGCTCCTCCTACAGTTCCTGGTATACCACAGGCAAATTCAAAACCGGTCAAAGAGTGCTCCAAACAGAATTCTGCTACTTTTTTAAGCAAGGCGCCACTTTGGCAATATATTCTATCCTCCTTAACATATATTTTATCAAATCCATTGGCAATCTTTATCACTGCACCCCTTATGCCAGTATCCTTTACCAACAGATTTGTTCCATTTCCCATTATAAAATGTTTAATACCATTTTCCCTGCAAAATTTAATTGCTGCTATAACATCCTCTTCCTTATCAGGAACAATAAGTACATCTGCCGGTCCGCCTATTTTAAAGGAAGTATGATTTTTCATAGGTTCATCAAATAAAACCTTTCCAAAATTTTTATCCTTAAAAAGCTCATAGATTCTTGACTTTTCCAAAATACCACTCCTATTTCTTATTTTTATTTGTTAATCTATCAATTTGCATTTTAGCATCTTCTATAGCATCAGAAGAAGATTTTTCACCCATTATGGCTTTTCTAATCTCCTCATTAACTATAGTATCAATTTCCCTCTTGTTATCGATAAAAGGTACATACATGGTAAAATATAAATTTTCTTCTACTTTTTTCATCTTTGAATTTTCCATGTACATGTCATTAATATTCCTTTTTACTGTAAAAAGGCTTAATTCTTCCAGGCTTCTTTGATTTCTTTCTGTAGTTAAATATTTTAAAAAGTCTACACACATTTTAACCTTTTTTGAGTCCTCTGTCTTTAATACCCCATAAGCAATTATATCATCACTTAGTATTACAGGTAAATTCTTATCTCCTGTTGGAAAGTTTACTACCTCAAAATTAAACCCTTCTCCACTTTTATATTGTCTATCTAAATAGTTAACTGCCCAGGCACCCGCTATAGTAACAGCAACTTTTCTATCCTTATAAAACATATGCCATGCATCTTTTCCATCTATTATACCAAAATAATCTGGCACTACCTTATATTTTTCCTTTAAATTAATAACCCTTTCCAANCCTTTTATTGCCTTTTCCCCGTAAAAATTNTATTCCTTCCTNTTTGGATTTATAAACTCGCAGCCATCTGATAGTATTATAGACCAAATATCATATTTATTAGTCTCCATGGAAGAAATAAATCCGTATTCATCTATTATGCCATCTCCATCCAAATCATATTTGAGCTGACCCATNATTTCTACAAATTCCTCATAGGTCCAGGTACCAGCTTGTGGTGGAGAAACTCCTCGCTCACCAAACCTGTCTAAGTTTATAAGCATTACATTGGTAGTCATNGCCACTGGAATTGCTACAATCTGATCCTTATAGGTTACAGACTTCATTACTTGATGTTTAAACTCTTCCANTTCATCTTCCCTTATATATTCATCTAATGGTTCCAATAGGCTAAAATCAAAAAAATTTGCATCAACTGGTATTATATCAGGCATTTCATCAGCATCAACATTTCCTTTCACTATTGCATTGTATAAACTTTCCATGTCTGCTTGGACATATTCTATATATACACCAGAATGCTTCTTTTCAAAAGCTCTTATTTTATCTGCCATCCAGGAATAAGTGCTATCTATATTCATATCAGGTCTAGGAATATCCCATATTTTTATTATACCTCTATAAGGTTCTTCTTCTGCTTTTTCCAATTCNATTATATTATCTATAAATAAATTGTATGTCCAAAGTATTATAAATCCAATCAGTATTACNGACAAGACNATAGTTAAAGCTCTTCTCATCCAGGCCACCTCCTATTATATCTTATTCATAGGAAATGGCCATTATGTAGGTATGGATATTNATATNGTCTATCTAAAAAAGGATNAGGCCAGTTTTTCTGACCTTTGCACCTTATTTTTTATAAGTTNCTATTTCTATTGACTCTATAACTATAGGATCTTTTGTTACTGTTACTCCTTTTTCAGTATCTGAAATTAATGGACGCTTACTTATCTCAAAGACAGTATCCATACCATAAAATACCTGTCCAAAAATAGTGTAATCACCATCTAATCTTGGTACTCCACCAAATTTTTTATAAGTTTTTATAAGCTCTGGAGTATACCCGTATTCATCACCAAGCTCACCCATTAATTCCAGATAGGCTGGTTCTATTCCACTATTACATATTATATAAAAACTGCTATTATTGCCTTCTCTGCTTCCGTAAGCTCCTACTGCCCCTGTAAAATGGTGGTAATCCCTATTGATTTCTCTTTCAAAATATCCTCCATATATACTCTTGGTTGAATCTTTTATTGTAACTTGAATTAAAATATCCTCTTCAACCTTGTCAAAGGCATGTCCATTGTAAAATCCTTCTTTGGCCAAGTTTTTAAAATTTTTTACAGTCAAAGGAGCTGCATCAGGAAAAAGCCTTATCTTTATATCACCTATACTAGTTCTTATTATTGCAATTTCCTCCCCTTCCTGGGGTAGTTCCAGTTGCTTAAATCCTGTCCTGCCTAATTGGGTATATCCATTCACTATTTGNCCTGNCCTATATCTTAAAAATAGAAAAGCTAAAATNGAAACTATAATTATAAATATTATTAAGCTAAATTTTACTTTATCAGTCCTTGCCACTTTCCACACCTACTCTCGCACCCCTAGGAAATCTTTTCCTGTAAACTTAAAATAGCTTATGAAGATAAACAATATACCTAAGCTTATGTTCATAACAAGTCCAAATAGATAATTAGATCTATAAAATCCACTTATTACATTATCATAATAACAATACATGTAAGGGTACCATAAGTTAACTAATGACTCCTTGCCTGCAATAACATGAAAAGTGAATGCAGCAAGTATAAAAACCATTGTGATTCTTAATGTCTTACCTATGGAATCTGTAAATATAGATAAGAATATAATAAATGCTACTGTAAAAATTGTTAAAGCAATTATCATTACAAATCCAAGTACTATTTTATGGCTCAGTGAAATTACTGTAAAATTTCCTTCATTTGCTTTTAAAGTTAGCTTATTAATATTGCCAGATACCACTTGTGGATAATAAAAATCTCCTATCCCGAAAATCATACTATTTATTATAAAACTTAATAAAGATAAAACAATTATGATTCCAAAGCTTATTAAAAGAATTGAAATAAGCTTAGCTATAAAAATACTTTTTCTCTCTAGTGGATAGGTATATTCGATTTTATAGCTTCCTTCCAGTACAGGTGCTAAAAAAATATCCATTGATAACAAAGCTATTATTATTACCAATATCAGAATATTACTATCTCTAAAAAGTAAATTTATTGAGTTAACGCCACTTGGTTGATATTTGTTTTCTTTAAGTAAAATATTGTTATTCAAAAAATAATCATATTTATATAAATAATATCTAGCTTCTTCAATGTTGCTTTTTCTCTCTCTTAGATAAACATCATCAATAAAGCCCTTTTCATAGGACTCTACAAGATTGGTATATCTTTCCTTCAGATATTTGCACAACAGACTATTCCATTGTGGATCTTCCACCTTCCTATAAGCATTGCTAATTCTACCTGTAACAGAAGCTTCCACCTCTAAATAATTTATCATCCCTTCTATCTCATGTATCCTTTCTTCATAGATNAGTCTTTCATTTTCACCCCATTGGCTATATCCCCTTAGTTCGTTATTTAGATTTTGCAATTTTACTTTTGCATGTTCTGAAATCTGTTTATATTCCTCAATAAAGCTATCCTTATAATCTTTATATAGTTTATAGTTATAGATATTAACAGCCAAAACAAACATAAATAGAGCTAGTACTAGTAATTTGTTTTTTCTTTTTTTAAAAAACTTGGCTAATTCATATGAAATAATTTTTCCCATCTTCTCTCCCCACACATTTCAACCTTCTTATATATTCCTTTTGTTAAAATACAGTATTCCTGTGGCCAATAAGGCAATGGTGGAAAAGGCTAATATTAGTAGACTTGTTAGGGCAGTAACATTACAGCTTCCGTTTATTATGGTTACTGGATTATTCATTGTGAANGGACTTAAATTATAGTGTTTGCCATGGATAAAGGGTTGGCTTACTTTGTAGCCAAGGGCAAAAATTACTGCTAGTAAGGCAAAGCTTAATATTTCATTATCCAACAGGGCAGATACTAATTCCACTAAGGCTACTGCAAACATTAGAAAGAGGATAGTAAAGAAAATAGCTAGGCCTAGAAATTTATNAAAGGCTATTATTTCATCTCCTAAAAGTATAGTTTCAAATCCCCTTATATGCTGCTTTGGCAGTCTGCTAATGCCAATATATACATAGGGCTCACTTAAGCCTTCTACAAAATTATATCTTGGACTTAAGGATTTAAAACCTATGGGGTAGTAAAATACAGGATACTTGAGGCTGACAAAGCTATACTTATATCCAATCATTGCACTAATAAATATTAAGGGTATGTAGACAAGGAATAAAATGTAAAGGATTCCACTTATGTATTTTGAAATGTAGTACTTCCATCTTGAAAGTCCCTGGGTTAAAAGCAATTTAATGCTTCCATTGTTTACTTCCCTGCTTATAGTATTGTAAGTAAGTAGTACTGGTAATATTAGCAGTAGCATAGGAAGTACATCTATCAAATATCTGTATAAAAAAGAAAGATTATTTATATCATCCTTATAAACTTCTTCCAAGCCATGCTTATAAAGATAATGATAAAATTTGGCTTTATAAATGTAGAAAAACTCTGTTAAGTAGGCCTGATGTCTAAAGTAAAATGTATCTATATCTTCAAAGTCTATACCATCGCTTGCCTTATGCCAAAGCTTTTTAATTTCTATTTCAGCAGCCTTAGACAAAATTTTATCTGTAGATGACATATACATTTTGGCATAGATCAAATTATAAAGAGTTTTATACTTATTATAGCTTTCATAATCTTCTTCAGCTTCTGCCTTTATAATCTTTTGAGCAATCTCAACCCTTTTTTTATTAGTATATTCATTTACCAAATTTGTCCAATATTTACTTCCCTGCATTCTAATGTCCAAACTTTCCATTTCTATATTGTGTTTACCGGAAAATTGCCTGTTGATCCTTTCTGCCTTTATCTTATCTACTTGTACATAAGACAATAAAAGTATAAGCCATATTAGAAGCCAAGTAATAGGGCTTTTAAAATGCCTTTTTAAATCAGAAAGTATCAAGCTTAAAATAGGACCACCACCTTATTATTTCCAATACATATTGATTTGACATTTTATAACCTATTACATCAAATTATTTCCCTGAAAATATTTTAACAGAAAACTCTATCATAATTGTAACACAACTATTAAAAATAGCTTATATCAGCAAAAAAATATGCTCATCAGTCTTAACTTGCCTAAGCTTTTGAACCAATAAAATCCTTCTTTATAAACTTCTTATACCCCACAAAGGCAAGAGCTGCAGCTAATCCTATATTTAGCAGAATTCCAAGATTATAATTAGTTTTGAACCTTTGAATAATTACATCTTGAACAAATATGTAGGAATATGGAAATATTGCATGTACTATACTAGCCGTTGAAAGGAATTCCCTAAGAAGTAGGGAAAAAATTATAAATGCTGCTTCAATTCCTATAGTTTTAGTTATAGAATCTGTAAATACTGATAAAGTGGATATAAAAGCTATATTGAAGAAAATCACACTTATAAGTAATAGTATATTTAACAATANACTTTTGCCAGTTGATATAACTTTAAATTCCATATTCTCATTATCCAATGATAAGTTACTTATGTTTTTGCTTACTACAAAGGGTTCCTTAAAATCTCCTGTTCCATTTGCTATTGTGTTTACAGTAAAGTTTATTAATAATAATATCAATAAAACCAATGTTAAGGATAAAATCATTGCTATAATTTTTGAAAAGTATATCTTACCTCTCTCATAGGGTTGTGTATATGCTATTTTGTAGCTTCCTTCCCCTACTTCAGACAGGATTAAATCTGCTGATATGAATGTAAAAATCAAAAACAAAACCAGTACAATATTATTTTCAAATAATTTGGCTAAGGAAAATATTCCTGTATTGCTGTAGGGATTTATACTGTACTTCAGGTTGTTGTCATCTAAATAGTTGTAATAAAGACTTTTTCTCCCTATATCATTCCTTGTAATACCCATAAGTTTTATAGCTTTTTCAGTCAGCACCCCCTCTTTATCAGCTTCCATTATATTATCTATCCTTTATATTCTGGTATTCAATACTTGACTTGCTATTTCCTCTTCATTTTCAATTATGTTTCCATCTCTTATTCTAATCTGTGATTGCAGATTCAAGAGTAGATGCACATATGTTGCTTCCTTTTTTTCTCTTTCCAATGTACTCTAATACACCACCTAAATGCCTGTAAGCCTTAATCACATCCCTTGTAAACCCTAACTTATCTGATAGAACATCAAGTAATTCCAATAATTCTTCACTTAATCCTTCATTGGCAACAATATAGAATAATCCTACTGGTCTATCCTCATAATGTGCAAATCCAACTGTTCCCGAAAAGTTATGTAATCCGGGCTTGTCTCCAATTCATATCCTTCATCAAAAGACATATTTCCTATTATATCTGCATAGTACTTACTGCCTTCTTCTTCAGTCATATCCCTTCTATACCCTTTTCCATTTATCATAATATTTCTATCCTTTGATATGCTGCCAAAGTAACATCCTTCATATTTACCCTCACCTACCCATTTTTTAAATTGTTCAACAGCAATTGGAGCTATTTCATCTAATAATTTTATTTTTATTTCCCCCTTGTTAGTTATTATCATTGCTATTTCTTCCCCTTTCCTGGGAGGCTTAAATTGAGGTAAATCCAAGTTGCCAAAATTAGTGTATCCATTTTCTGTTTGGCCTATATTTTTACAGCCTGTTAAAAACAATAAAAGTATTAAAAGTAATATTATCTTTTTCAATCTTTCCCCCCCAATCTATACTGGCAAGCTATTCAATTAAATGCTTTTTTTCTTAAAGTATTTAATCCCTATCAATTGCAAAATCACAGTTGAAGATGTTAACACTAAAAAGGCAGTAAGCATTGTTACATTATGGGTTCCTGCTACTATTATTGCACTATTGTTCATAGTAAATGAACATAGATTGTAGTTTTTCCCATGTAGAAATGGCTTGAACATAAAATAAAACCCACCATATAGGGCTGTTGAAACAAATAAGCTTAAATAAGCATTATTAAAAATTGCTGAACACAGCTGAACAAACGCTACAAGAAACATTATGAATAAAATCATATAGAAAAAACTTAACAATAAAAATTTATCAAAGGCTATTAAATCCACATTTCTTTGGTATAAGGGCGTCATAATTTGAGGGTGGTTGTCCATTTTGCTGTATGGAATTTTAGAAAGCATTAATTTCATACCTTCCATATGTTTCAAGATTTTGTTCCATATAATTAAAGGAAGGTCTAAATCTGGTAAATCCTTGTTTATCATATACTATTGGATAGTTCATTGGCTCTGATTTAACTTTAATATTTAAAATGATAATGGATATAGCTAGTGAAAAAATTATTACAAATGTAGCCATTACCATACCTGCAATAAATTTGCTTATATAGTATTTCCATCTAGAGGTAGACTGGGTTATAAGTAGCTTTAAACTCCCTTCCCGTACATCCCTATTTATTAAATCATAGTTTAACAATATGACAACAATTATTACAATTATAGGAATAACATTTTTTATCCAATCATTTAGCACATATAGATTATTAAATTCATTGTCCTTTATAGGCTCTAATTTGCTAGTATATAATTCATAATAATATCTAGCCCAAAAAATTGATCGGATAGTATGGAAATGATTCCATGAGCCATTATTGGTAAAGTCTATATCTTCATATCTTACACCATTACTAACCTTATCCCATAGCTATTCATTAGCAATTTCACATATATATTTTGAAAGGTAGCTGTCAGTATTGTTGATGGAATTGGCATATGTGTTTGCAGTTAACAAGGCTGAAAAAGCAGATATTCTATATCTTTCTTCAATATCATTTTCAATGTAAGCCTTTTTATCCAATTCATAATTCTGTAATTCTACATCATAAAGTGACCGACTTATAAAATAGCTTGATTGAGATATATAGTCTTCATAATTTTTTCCATACCAATATTCCTTCATAGATTCAGTAAAAACAATATCTTCATCATCTATTATTGTAACTCCAGGTATATAACTTAGTATTTTATCAAATTCATTTGACTCATAGCTCCTTTGGATATTTATATACAATAGGATTACAATCATTAAAATCAAAACCCAAAAAACTGGATTCTTTAATTTTCTTTCTAGTTCATTTTTTATTATATAGTACATCCTATCTCCTCCCTNACATGTATGATGGAGATTGTATTACTCTGTATGGTTTTTGCTGTATATTTCTGCATAGATAGTTTCTATATCCACATTATCCTTGTATATGTCGTATACTTTTATTTTTTTAGATAANAGCTTGTATAGTACCTGAGAAAGTATGTCCTGATTTTGAATTTCAAACCTGATGCTGTCTGATGCAATTGTTTCCACTACATCTTCTCCAAGGATGTTTACAATAGTTTTCACCGCTGTATCTAAGTCTGATACCTGAACAATATATCTTTGTATATTGGACATAATGTCTGGAACTTCTATGATTTCCCCCTTATCAATGAATATAATTCTATGGGCTAATTTTTCCACTTCCCCCAGTTGGTGNGAAGAAAATAATATTGCCATATCCTCTTCCTTTACCAGCCTTTGTAGGGTGTTTCTTAAGTGTATAACTCCTGAGGGGTCTAATCCATTCATAGGCTCATCTAGCATTAGAAATTTGGGTTTACTTAGTATGGCTATTCCTAGAGCTAATCTTTGCTTCATTCCCATGGAATAGCCTGCTACCCTCCTGTTTAGGGATTCTCTTAGTTCTGTAAATTCACAAGCCTCTTCCACCCTCTCCTTGGATATANCTCTTAATTTAGCTATTAGCTCTATATTTTCCCTACCTGTCATATCCAGATAAAGGCCAGGGCTTTCAATTAAGGATGCCTGACACCCAAGGGCCTTTTCCCTTTCCTTAAAAAGATCATAGCCATTGATAATTATTTCGCCGCTATCTGGATATACAAGATTACATATACACTTCATGGTGGTAGATTTGCCAGCACCATTTGGCCCTATAAAACCAACTATTTCATTGTGCTTTACATATAAAGATACATTGTTTAAAACCCTTTTCTTTCCGTAGGTTTTATTTAAACCTTTTACTTCCAATACATATTCATTTGACATTTTTATCACCTCTAATCAGAAGTTACTTCCTGTGTTTCTTGTAAATATATTATCAAAAAATTCTCTCAACATTCTCTCATNGCATTAATAATTAATATTTTTGAAATTTGAAAATAGTTAATTTATCTGCTATTATGAAATTAGCATTATTAGGAGATGAGTTTATGGTAAGGATACTTGTTGTTGAAGATGATGAGCTTTTGTTAAATACCCTAAAATTTGATTTGGAAGCTGAAGGCTTTGAAATAATTCCTGCCACCTCCTATGAAGATGGGATAGCTAAGGCTAAAAACCATATATATGATTTAGTAATACTTGACATAAACTTACCAGATGGAGATGGATTTAATTTATGTAAGGAAATTAAATCTATTTCTGATGTACCCATAGTATTCCTTACAGCCAGGGACCTAGAAGAAGATGAAATAAGAGGTTTTGACCTAGGGGCTGATGATTATATTACAAAACCCTTTAGCTTGAAGCTGTTAAAGAAAAGAATAAATGCCATATTAAAAAGGGTTGGACTACATAGCAAACTTGTTAATTATGATGATGGTTTTTTGTCAGTAGACTTTGATACATTTAAGGTATCCATTTTGGATAAGGAAAAAAATCTTACATCAACAGAATTCAACCTTCTAAAGATTTTCATAGAAAGTAAGGGTACCATACTTACAAGGAACTTTCTATTGGAAACTTTATGGGACCAAAATTTAAAATTTGTCAATGACCATGCCCTTTCTGTTCAGATAAATAGATTAAGGTCTAAAATAGAAGATGACAATCACAAATACATAAAAACCATATATGGTGTAGGCTATCAATGGATAGGTAGATAATGAGGCTTAGGGGTGAAAGTGTGAAAATCCTTTTTAGCTTACTTGTATTATTACTTTTCATTTTAGGTATAAAACTATATATTGGAGAAAAGGAATTAAATCGCTTTGTTGATTTTCATAAAAAAGCTACTGAAACTATTATCTCTGGCAATAAAAATAAGGACTACCCCTTTTTTAAGGATGATAGGCTTCATAGAATGGAAAACCATGTAAAAAGCCTTGAAAAGTACATCCATGAAGAAAAAAACACAATTATTGAAGATAAATTAAGTCTACAGTCTATAATTTCAGATATATCTCATCAAGTAAAAACCCCTATTTCCAATATAAAGATGATAAATGAAATACTCCTTTCTAGGAATTTAGACGAAGAACAATTAAGGAAATTTGTTATCTCCTTGGACAAGGAAGTAGACAAGCTCAATTTCCTTATGCAGTCTATGATTACCATGTCCCTGCTGGAAACAGGTGTAATGAAATTCAACACCAGAGTTCTACCCATATATGATACAATTCTTTCTTCCCTTAATTCAGCCATGTCCTTAATAAATGAAAAGGACATTAGCATAAAAGTTTCCTGCCCCAAGGATATATTAGTTAAACACGACCCTAAATGGACTTCTGAGGCAATTTACAATATAATGAACAATGCAGCAAAATTTTCTCCACCTAATAGCACCATAGTTATAGATGTAATACAAGACCAATTCTATACAGCTATATCCATTAAAGATAATGGACCAGGTATACCAGAGGAAAATTTAAGGGATATATTCAAAAAATTTTATAGCAAAGATAGTGGTGAAGGCAGTGGCATTGGTTTGCATTTAACAGAAAAAATCATCAAAGGACAAAATGGGTACATAAATGTAAAGTCTGAAGTAGGTTGGGGAACTGAGTTTATATTAAATTTGCCTAACGAATAAAAATCTCCTTAAGGCATGTTTTTCTACCTTAAGGAGATTTTGTCATATTCTACCTACTTAAGCTCCTAATATTTTCCACTGGATACTTGCTTGTAACATTTCTGCTGGGTAAATAATTTATTAAAACTGTTAGGATGAAGAATACTACACATATTGCTATATGAAGTGGCCATGGATATAGCCAAAGTCTGTATTGGAATACATCCCTTACAAAGTCGCCAAAGGTCATGTTTAAGCCTTCTGTCGCCCCTACAGAAGTAATGAGAAGTACTGCTATTAGGAGTATATTTATAATTAAAACTGAAAGTAAAGCACTAATTACCCCTACACTTATATAGTGTTTAGAAAATTGTTCCTGTGTAACCCCCAGGGACTGGAGTATTCCTATTCTATTTCTATCCTGCTCCATCTTTGATACTGTTGTGTTGTAGAGTATTATGAAGGCAATGAAGGCTGCTGTAAATCCTAATAAGCCTATAATTATAGCATTGTTAAAGGCAGCATAGTATAGTTGGGAGCTAGAATCCTTGTAATTATATAGGGTATAGCCGTTGTTATTAGCATAGGCCAGTAACTTTGAATCCAGTACTGGATCNGGATCTCTGNAATCTGTATTTATATACCAAATAGTACGCCCATATTTAGTAGGATATAGGGTTTCTACCATTGTTCTCATATGTTCCAAGCTAACCTGGTATAGACCTAGTCGCGAATTTGGATATAGAGCTTCCATACACTTAGTAGAGCCTATGACCACATAGGGCGCTAAGTTGTTGGAAAATGGCCATATACCTTCCTTTGGGAAGTAGTATATAAGGCCTCCTACTCTTACTTCTTTAGTATTGTAAGCTATTACACGACGCTCACTTTCAATCTTTTCTGCATCAGCAGAAAGATAAATNGTGTCCCCAGGCCTTATGTCATTTTGTTTAAAATAGTAATCCCTATATCTATCACTATAACTAAGCTTATAGGCATTGCTTTGGTCAAATAACCAGGCCATTCTGTTATTTTTATTGGTTTTGTCAACTACCTCCTTGGCATCAAAGTTCTTTCCTTCAATATTTGCATCTAAGGGTAGATACATGGGAACCAATAGAATCACTTCTTCCCCTTGGTCATATCTTTCATCATCAATGGCCCCTTCTGTTATTGCTTCCTTGTAGAAGGTAAAAAGATCCTTGTCTATATCTAGTCCGTAAATTTTAGTATAAAAGGCATTCTTTATCCAGTCTGGCTGGNCTTTAAGTTCAGCATTATATTTGCTAAAGTGGTAGGGAAGCAGCTCTTGAGGAAGTAATTTTTCATAGGCCTTTAGCAGCTCATTTTCCTCAATACCCTCATACCATAGGAAGGTTTGCATTCCTACCTTGTATACATCCGCCTCTTTAATTCCTTCAATTTCTATTATTTCTTCCTTTGCTTGATTTAAAGCCCTTACAGCTTCACCATAGAAAAGCTCCATGGCATAATCTGGCCTATTGTTTTTTAGTACTATTTCTATATAATCATCAAAGGAAAAATAGCAGAGTAACACTGTTATAAGCATTATGGCAATGGTAACGNAGGCCATGCCAAAGGATATAAGGCTTTTACCCTTGTTTAGAGTAAAATATCTCCAATTAATATAGGTGAAAGTCTGACGTTTAATTTTTAGGTCCCTCTTTTCCTTATGCTTGATCTTCTTGTGTTTAGGAGGTTTTGACATGGTACCTACTAAAGGAATCCTTATGGCATAAATCATGGGTACAGCCATGCCTACAAAGAGGGCTAAGCAGCCTGCTATTATTCCTAGAATAAGTAGATTGGCCTCTATATAAAACTGTAAGTTTCTTCCTCTAATTACATTCATTCCATATACAATAAGGGCTGCTGCAGCAAAACCTACAGGCACTCCTACAAATAGGCCTGTTCTTAAAAGGTATAGGCCTTCATAGAAAAGCATCTTTATAGTCTGCCCTTTGGTAGCCCCTATGGATCTTAACAATACTATTTTTCTTGCCCTTCTCTTCATCTGAGTCAAGAATATCTGGAATATGGCCAGGGCAGTTGTTATAAATATAACTGCAATTATGGCTAGGGTTAAAATATGTTCAGTGGATGCAGTTATTTCTGGATAGGAGAAGTTATTCCTTCTGAATCTATCTGTATTGATTTCCACCTTTTTGACTAATTGGTCTACTCCCTCTAGGGAATCATCTCTCCATTCATCCTTCTTTTTAGTAACTGCCCAATTTTCGTTTTCTTCTAAAGCCTTTTCTACCTCTTCCTCTGACATGCCATATAAACTCATCCAAAACCAAACATCCCTTTTATCTTCTGGCTCTTCTTCAGTATCTTCTTCCTTTAGATAATCTATTGCTAATCTATTGTACAAATCTTCTTCATAGGAATCTGAATATAAAAATACATTGTATTCCAATTCATGATCTGAATAATCTCCTATTTCATTGTTATAAAGGGCATCTGTTAAAGTTCTGCCCCCTTCTTCAGTTATGAAGGCATTGGCAGCCTTGTGCCCTCCCAAATCCCACTTGTCTGTATAGCTTTGAAGAATACCAGTTACTATAAATTCCTTTTTAAGCATTACATACTGATTTAACAAAAGGCCCTTTTCCTTTATAGTTTCTGGAGTAAACTCCTCCCAAGGCATGTGATAATAAAAGTAATTGTTGTGGACCACAATAGATACATCTCCTACCTGGTCGAAGGGTTTTTCATTATGTTCATGTCGTGTAGGGTAAGGAATTTGCCAGTGAATATGATTTATTCGACCTATCAATTCATCTATTTGATTTTGTATTGCTATCTTAGAGTTTTCATCATCTACTTCTTCAAGTTTTGCTTCCAATTCATTTATTTGCTTATCTAATTCCTTAATTTCTGGCAAAAGGGGTTCTATATATTCCTTGTAATACTCTTTATTTTTATTCAATATATAATCTTTGGGATCTGCTTCAATTCTGGGAATGGTTATGACCACATCTATTTTCTGCCCAACTTCCAGATCTAAATTCATATTGGACATTTGATTCATCTCTAGCATTATTTCATTTGGTGCCTGAGGATAACGGCCCTTATATAAAGAAAATCTGCCCATATCTATTAAGTCCTCATTAAAGGTGCCTATTATCCCACAATTTGATTCACCTATAATAAGGCTGACTCCAGCTTTATCTATCTCAGGTTCATTTATTAATCTATCTAAAGTTTCCTTGTCACTTCCTAGATAGGCAGCATGCCATTGGCCATATAAGTCAAGACGTTGTTCAAGCTTTGTCTTTTCTGTACTAGACTGAAAAATAGTTGATGCTACAATGAATATGAAAGATAGGGTTATAACTAATTTTAATAAGAAGGTATCCTTTTTCCTTCCCTTTAATCCTTTCTTTGCAATATCTCTCAATATACTAGCCCCCTTTTTTCATTGATTTTTACTACATAAGCCTTTCCCCAAAGCTAATTGCATCCTCAATGGAAGTAATCCTTCCATCTGAAATAGTTATAACCCTGTCTGCTTCTGCAGCTATTTCTAAATCATGGGTTACTAGTACAATGGTTTGATTAAATTTTTTGGCAGATTCCTTAATAAGTTTAATTACCTCCTGGCCTGTTTTCTCATCTAAATTGCCAGTAGGCTCATCAGCAAGAACTATGGCCGGTTTTGAAATTAAAGCCCTGGCTATGGCAACCCTTTGTCTTTGTCCACCTGAAAGCTCATCAGGATAATAGTTTAGCTTTTCCTCTATATCTAAGGACTTAACTACTTCATTGAAATGGTCCATATCTGGCTCCTTGCCATCAAGGTGAATGGGCATTAATATATTTTCAATAACAGTATGTTCCTGTAAAAGNTTATAGGCTTGAAATACAAAACCTATACGCCTCCTGCGCAGAACTGCCAGTTCTGAATCCTTTAAGTCAAATACACTTTGCCCTTCTAGATATAGCTTGCCTCTGGTGGGCTTGTCCAGACCTCCCAATATGTGTAGGAGGGTGGATTTCCCAGAACCGCTTTTGCCAACAATGGCATAAAATAAGCCTTCTTCAATTTCTAAATTGCAAGGCTTTAGGGCATGGACCTTTAAAGGGCCCTTACCATATATCTTTTCTATATTTTCAGTCCTAAGTATTACTGCCATAAAATTTCCCTCCGTCTTTATGATTTCAATACTTGCATATAAATCTATAAATCCCAATATTTTTTTACATTATATCAGAAGATTCTCTCAAAATTCTCTCTTTTTGTATAATTATTTTAATATTTCTATGATAATAAAAATTCTCCCCTCAAGGTAGGGTATTATAAAAAATATTGCTACCTTGGGGGAGCATATTTATCCTATTTCAAGAATANATA
>JGI24713J26584_10000854_pt1 | contig 22764 bp, 25 predicted proteins | sample BioPla4DNA1_FD_26584 | JGI IMG/M metagenome (IMG submission 26584) | reverse complement strand
GGATTATTCTTTGGTCTTCTTTATGTAGGCAGGGGATTTATGAATGCAGCAGTAAAGGTACCGCCAGAACTTGCTGATACAATAATGGCAACTATAATATATTTTGCAGCAACAAGCTTGATAATGGACAAGTTAATCAATAAATTTGTGAAGAAAAAGAATGAAAAAAAGGCTGCTGAAAGGACGGTGGAAAAATAATGTGGACAATAATAGAACAAATTTTTCCATATGCGATAGCCTATACAGTTCCAATGCTATTAACAGCTCTTGGAGCTCTTTATAGTGAAAGAAGTGGAATTATTAATATAGGACTAGATGGATTAATGATAATTGGATCATTTACAGGGGCTCTTACAGTTTCTAAATTACAGGCTAATGGTGTACCTGGAGCCCTTTGGATAGGATTATTGGCAGCATTCTTAGCTGGCGTTCTCTTCTCAATATTACATGCTTTTGCAAGTATAAACTTAAATGCAGATCAAACAATAAGTGGTACTGCTATTAATATGATGGCTGGTGCATTAACAGTATTCTTAGCCAGAAACATTACTGGAAGTGGTAATATTAGAGTTACAAATGGATTTCTTCCTACAGATGTTCCTGTATTATCTAAGCTTCCAATTATCGGACCACTATTTTTTGAAAGAGCATATCCAACAACATGGCTTGCAATAATAATTTTAGCTCTTAGCGTATTTTTATTATATAAAACTGCTTTTGGATTAAGATTAAGAGCTTGTGGTGAACACCCTGAAGCTGTAGCGGCAGCAGGTGTAAATGTATATAAAATGAGATATTTTGGAGTTCTTGCTTCTGGAGGCTTAGCAGCTTTAGGAGGAGCAACTATGCTATTAACATATTCAGGAGAGTTTAATGGTAATGTAGCAGGTCTTGGTTTCTTATCATTGGCTGCCTTAATATTTGGTCAATGGAGACCGTTAGGTATTTTAGGAGCAACTTTCTTCTTTGGATTTGCTTCAACAATAGCCAATGTATCACAAGCTATACCAGCTTTATCAGAAATACCAGGTATATTATTAAAAACTTTCCCATACATTGTTACTTTAATAGCTTTAGTATTTTTCTCTAAATCTTCTCGTGCACCAAAAGCTGAAGGCCAACCTTTTGATACAGGAAAGAGATAAAAATATAATTATTTTATTGTAAAATAAAACATCTTAAGTAATTATAGATATGTAATTATATCTTTACTTAAGATGTTATTTTTATGAGATAAATAAAGTTGTATTAAAAAATCAAAAAGGGAGAATAATAAAGATGATAATTAAAGAATAATGAAATAGACTTGAAAAATTCATTTTATTATTCCATAATAAATACATACATAATCTTTTGCCTTTCATATCTTTAAAGCTATATCTTAAATAAATATCCCATGTAAATTTAAAAAATGTATAGTTTGAAATATGTAATTTATAATACCTGGAGGTGCAACCTTGACGAAAGAGTTTTATGAAAAGAAAACTTTAGCTGAATTAAGAGAAATAGCTAAGGAATTAAATATAAAAAATATAAGTAAATATAAAAAAAATGAATTGATAGAGGAAATAATTAATAATAAACCAAATAGTATAGATGGGATAATTTTGAGAGAAAAGATAGTTCCTAAAAATAAATTTGAAGACAGTTTTAATAAAAATACAATAAATAATGATGAGCTTAATAATAGCACTATAGAAGATAAAGAGGAAAAAAAAGAAAGACTTAAGAATATGATAAATGGGTCGGATACTGCAATTGGAGTATTAGAAATATTAGAGAATAACAATTTTGGTTTTTTAAGATGCAATAATTACCAAACAAGTGAAGATGATATATATGTTTCCCCATCTCAAATAAGAAGATTTAATTTAAGAACAGGTGATGAAGTCTCAGGAAAGGTTAGAGAAGCGAAGGATGGAGAAAAGTTTAAAGCTTTACTATATGTTGAAAAAGTTAATGGAGAAGATCCGGAAAGAGCTGTAGGAAGGCCATCTTTTGAAAGCTTAACACCTATATATCCTAAGGAAAGATTGAAGTTAGAAACTAGTAATGANGGNGATTTATCNTCACGNCTTATGGATATAATTTGTCCAATAGGTAAAGGACAAAGGGGGATAATAGTTGCTCCTCCTAAGGCAGGTAAAACAACATTGTTAAAAAAAGTTGCTCAAAACATATCTAAAAATTACCCTGAAGTAAAGCTTATTGTTTTGCTTATAGATGAAAGACCAGAAGAAGTTACAGATATGAAGAGGTCAATAAATGGAGATGTATATATTCTACCTTTGATGAAGAACCTCAACATCATGCAAAAGTTTCTAGAATGGTTTTAGAAAGAGCTAAAAGAATGGTTGAACAAGGTAAAGATGTAGTGATATTATTAGATAGCTTAACAAGATTATCTAGAGCATATAATTTAACTATAACTCCTACAGGAAGAACTTTATCAGGAGGATTAGATCCAGGTGCATTAATAATGCCAAAAAAATTCTTTGGAGCAGCAAGAAATATTGAAGAAGGAGGAAGCTTAACAATTCTTGCTACAGCATTAGTTGAAACAGGTTCTAGAATGGATGATATGATATTTGAAGAGTTTAAGGGAACTGGTAATATGGAAATTCACCTAGATAGAAAGCTGCAAGAAAGAAGAATATTCCCAGCTATTGATATATATAAATCAGGAACAAGAAAAGAAGATTTATTACTATCATCAGAGGAACTTGAAGTAGCATATTCTATAAGAAGAATTATGTATAGAGATGGAAATATAGATAATGTAACAGAAAAATTAATAAATTTATTGTCTAAAACGAAAAATAATAAAGAATTTATAGATATGTTTAATAAAAGTGATATATAAANAAGNTANAAAAGAAGATTGTGAACAATCTTCTTTTTTAGTCTCTTTATAATATTAATAAATTTATAATTTCGAATTTATATTATCATTAAATTCAGTTTTAATTATGAATTGGGNATTGGAAGCGCTGGCTTGAATAAGTTTATCTGCTAATTTTACTATATTATCTTTAGAATATGATGAGGATAAATTAGCCATGTTTTCCTCTATCTTTTTTAATTTATCAGGATTATTAATTAAATCAGATACCAATAAATTAAGCTCTAATAAATTATTTAGGTAAATTGCACATCCGTTAGCTTGTAATACTTCAACATTTTCAGTTTCTTGTCCTGGGATNACAAAAGGAATAATTAATGGAAGCCTTTTGTTAATTGCTTCTGTTGATGTTAAACCACCAGGTTTACTAATAATTAAATCTGAATAATCCATTAAAACATCTATATCATTAGAGAAACCTAAAATATGTAGTTTTTTGTTTTTTATATTATTATTATATTTCTTTAATAAATTATTTCGTAATTCTTCATTTTTACCACATACAACAGTTATTCTTAATTTGCAGGAATTATTTAATAACTCCTTTAAAACCTGAGAAATATTTTTTAATCCCATGCTTCCACCCATTAGTAAAACATTAAAATAATCGCCTTTATCGATACCAGATAGATTAATTTTTTCTTTAAAAAATTTATCTTTTACAGGTATTCCATAAACAAATATTCTATCTTTTAATATTCCTTTTTNAATTAAATTATNTTTAGTTTCATTGCTTCCAACTATATAGGCATCAACTTTATCGCTAATATAAGCTCCATGAGCTTTAAAATCTGTAACAATTGTTATAATAGGAATATTAATTTTATTTTTTATATTTGTAGCTATAGAAACAGCAAATGGGTGAGTTACTACTATTACATCTGGATTTGAATTTCTAATAAATTTATAAACTTTCTTGTTTAGAAAGTAAAAAATAAAAGATATTATNTTAGTAATAAATAATGTGTTAGAAATATTATATAAAAAACCATAAGTTTTAGGGAAAAATGATGCAGCTATTTCNTACCCTTTAACTAGTANATTAGTCAATATTTTACTATTGCTTTTTAAAAAATCATAGGTTATTACTTCATAAGAATATTTCATAAAAGTATTTGCAATTGAGTTAGCAGCCTGATTATGTCCTTCTCCCGTAGAAGTTGTTAAAATTAAAACTTTCTTCATATTTTTATAACACTCACTTTTCAATATTACATAATAAATTTTATCATAATAAAAGTAGGTAGTATTATTATAATATAAAATTTAAATAGTATCAGTAATGCTAAGAAAAAATTAAGAAAAATTAAGAAAAATAATAGAAAAAATGGGAAAGATAATATCTTTCCCAAAATTCCTATTTAAGATTAAATCTCTTATTAAATTTGTCAACTCTTCCGCCAACGTCAACGATTTTTTGTTTACCAGTGAAGAATGGGTGGCATTTAGAGCATATTTCTACTTTTAGTTCGTCTTTAACAGAACCAGTTGTAAAAGTATTTCCACATGCACACTTAACTACAGCTTCGTGATTGTATTTTGGATGTATGCCTTCTCTCATTTTTTTCACCTCTTTCGATTACTTCAGTAACTATATCAATATAACATATGAGAATGGTTCAGTCAAGAATTTACATAGTGAAAATATTTTTGATTAACTATAATATTCAATGATATAATCTAAATATATTTAACAAAAAGGAGAAAGATTATGAGTAAATTATATTTTAGGTATGGTGCAATGAACTCAGGTAAATCAACACACCTTATGCAAGTAGCACATAATTATGAAGAAAGAGGAATGACAGTAGCTCTTTTAAAACCATTAACAGATACTAAGGGTGGGGACAAGTTAGTATCCAGATTAGGAGTAGAAAGAAAAGTAGATTTAGTTATTTCAAATAAAGATAATGTTCTTGAAAGAATAAAAGAATATATAGATGCAGAAGGAAGAATAGACTGTATATTAGTAGATGAATCACAATTTTTAAAATCAGAACAAATAGATCAATTATTTGAAGTTGCTGTTTGTTTAGACATACCTGTTATTTGTTATGGACTTAGGACAGATTTTAAAATGCAAGGCTTTGAAGGCAGCACAAGGTTGTTATTATTAGCCCATAGTATAGAAGANATGAAGACTATATGCAAATGTGGAAGAAAAGCAGTATTGAATGGAAGAAAAGTTAATGATAAATTTGTTTTTGAAGGTGAACAAATTGCAATAGATAATTCTGATAGTATTGAATATGAATCTTTATGTGGAAATTGCTATTATAAATATAAAAATAACTTATAAAGAGGGGATTTAATGAGAAAAACTAATGTTGGAGGTCAAGCTGTTATTGAAGGCGTTATGATGAGAGGGATCAAGGGACAGGCGACAGCAGTAAGAACTCCAAGNAAAAAGATTGAAGTAACTTTTGAAAAGATAGTTCCTATAACAAAAAAATACAAATTTTTAAATATTCCCTTTATAAGAGGAATATTTGTATTAATAGATTCTTTAAAAACTGGAATTAGTACCCTAAATTACTCTGCATCTTTTTTTGAAGATGAAGAAGAGGAATCAAAATTTGAAAAATGGATAAGCAAAAAGTTAGGTGATAAAAGTAATGATGTTTTAGTTAGCTTAACATTGCTATTATCTTTTGGATTATCAATAGNNTTATTTNTAGCTATACCTACTTTTATAGCATCTTTATTTAGATTTTTAAATTTAACTCCAATTATTTTGAATTTAATAGAATCTATTATAAGAATATTTATATTAATAATGTATATGTATTTAATTAGTAAAATGGATGATATATATAGATTATATCAATATCATGGAGCTGAACATAAAACAATATATTGCTATGAAGCAGAAGAAGAGTTAACAGTAGAAAATGTAAAGAAATTTAGCAGGTTTCATCCTAGATGCGGAACAAACTTTATGTTTTTAACTATGTTCATAAGTATTATCATTTTTAGCTTAACAGGCTGGGGAAGTATTATTGAAAGAATTATATTAAGAATTGTTTTAATTCCCCTTGTTTCAGGGATAACTTATGAATTATTAAGATGGTTAGGGAAGAGCAGTAGTATTATGTCTAGAATAATAGCTTATCCAGGTATAATGTTACAGAATTTAACCACTAAAGAACCTGATGATGATCAAATTGAGGTGGCAATAATGGCACTTATGAAAGCTGAAGGAATAGAAGCAAAAGGAAAGAAAATAGGAGAATTAATAGAAAAAGGAATTTCTATATTAAAAGAAAAAGATATNGAAAATTACAGGTTAGATACACAATTAATTTTAGCTCATGTTTTAAAAAAGGATAAATTGTATATAATGACTAACAGGGATGTTTCTGTATCCGTAGAAAATGAAGAAAAATTCCTACAACTTATTGAAAAAAGGGCAAATAAAATGCCTTTAAAATATATCCTTGGTGAAACCGAATTTATGGGATTAGATTTTATTATAAAAGAAGGAGTTTTAATTCCGAGAAATGATACAGAAATATTAGTAGAGGAAGTTTTAAAATTAATTAATGATGAAGAAGAGTTAGAAGTATGTGATCTTTGTTCGGGAAGTGGAGCTATAGGAATAGCCTTAGCTTATTATAAAAAGAATATAAGGGTTGATGAAATTGATTTTTATGACATTCCTGAAGAAATAACAAAGAAAAACATTATTAAACATAATTTAGAAGATAGAGTTAAATTTATTAAAAGCGATTTATTAAAAGAAGTTATTAAGGATAATAAAAAATATGATATATTAGTTTCAAATCCACCTTATATTAAAAAAGAGGAAATAAATAATTTAATGGAAGATGTTAAAGATTATGAACCTCATACAGCCTTAGATGGAGGAAAAGATGGATTATTCTTCTATAAAAGAATAATAGAAGAAAGTAAAGAAGTTTTAAAGAAAAATGCCATTATAGCCTTTGAGATAGGCTATGATCAAGGGGAAGAAGTTAGTAAATTATTAGATGACAATGGTTTTAAAAATATAAAAATAGTAAAAGATTTAGCTGGGCTAGACAGGGTAGTATTGGCAGACTTTAAATATTGATAGACTATGAGTATTTTGATATAATAAATAGATGTTAAAAAATTTAGTACGGAGTGATAAGATGTTATTAGATAAATTGGCTTTTACGGAAAATAAATATGAAGAATTATCAGCTAAAATATCAGATCCTACAATTATGGCTAATCAAAGTGAATGGAGAAAGCTTTGTAAGGAACATGCTGATTTAGAGATTTTAGTTAATGCTTATAGAGAATATAAAAATGTAGTAGAAGAGTTAGATGCTAATAAAGAAATGTTAGCTGAAGAAAGTGATAAAGATATGAAGGAGATGATTTCAGAAGAAATATCATCTCTAACAGAAAGAAAAGAAGAACTAGAAAAGGAAATTCAAATTCTTCTATTACCTAAAGACCCTAATGATGATAAAAACGTATTTGTTGAAATTAGAGGGGGAGCTGGTGGAGAAGAAGCCGCATTATTTGCTGCTAATCTTTTCAGAATGTATACAAGATATGCAGAAAAGCAAAGATGGACTGTTGAAGTTATGAATGTTAATGAAACTGATATTGGAGGCTTCAAGGAAGTAGTATTTATGGTTAAAGGTCAAGGGGCCTATTCTAAACTAAAATATGAAAGTGGAGTTCATAGAGTGCAAAGAGTACCAGATACAGAATCAAGCGGAAGAATTCATACATCAACAGCAACAGTTGCAGTTCTTCCTGAAGTTGATGATGTAGAAATTGAAATTAATGAAAAAGACATAAGAATTGATGTGTTTAGAGCTTCAGGTAATGGTGGACAATGCGTAAATACTACAGATTCTGCTGTAAGAATTACTCACTTCCCATCAGGAATAGTAGTTTCATGCCAAGATGAAAAATCACAATTAAAAAATAAAGAAAAGGCTATGAAGGTATTAAGAGCTAGACTATATGAAGCAGCTGAAGCAGAGAGAAATGCAGGAATTGCAGAAGAAAGAAAGAGTCAAGTTGGATCAGGAGATAGAAGTGAAAGAATTAGAACTTATAATTATCCTCAAGGCAGAGTAACTGATCATAGAATAGGATTAACTCTTTATAAATTAGATGCATTCTTAGATGGAGATATTGATGAAGTAATAAATGCATTAATAACAGCAGATCAAGCAGAAAAAATGAAATTAATGGGGAATACCGATTCTATATAATTTAAAAGCCTTGCATTATTATGTGAGGCTTTTAAAGCAGGTAAATGTATTATGAAGATAGAGAAAGCATTAAAAAAAGAACAAAAAAGTATAAAAAGATTTTACATATTAATGTTTTTGTTATTTGTTACATTGCCTTTAGTGTTCTTAATATCTCAAGTAAAATCTCTTTTTATTATGATTTACCTATATTCATTGGAAATACTAATAATAATCTCCTGTATATCCAAAGCAAACTACCATAATTTAAAATTTACTGCTAAAAATAATAAGCTGAAATTTAAGAGTGGTTTATTTGGAAAAGAAGCGATATTACTATGCGATAAGATAGTGTTAGTTCATACAAATAAAGTTGGTGAAGATCTTAATATTGTATTAGTATCAACATCAAAATTTAGGAATAATTATTTAAAACCTATAACTAAGATTTTTATGAAAAAGTATCCAGAAGCTTCAAGTTCCTATATAAAAATTAAAAAAAATAAGCCAGAGGAAATATATTATTTTCAAGTAATTAAAAGAGGTGCTTTAAAAAAATATATTCTACTTGATGAAATCTTCAAAAATTGTGTGAAAGCACAGTACACTGCATCAGCAATAGAAAATATAAAAATAGCCAGAGGTCAGATAGAATTATAGAAGAAAGAAGGTAAACTTTTGGAAACAAGGGTAGCTATTATTAAAGATTTAAATAAAGATATTGAAAAAATACAGGAAGCTGCAAAAATAATACATAATGGTGGAATTGTTACATTTCCTACAGAAACAGTTTATGGATTAGGGGCAAATGCTTTAGATGAAGAAGCAGTAAAAAAAATATTTGTGGCAAAAGGAAGACCACAAGATAATCCCCTTATAGTTCATGTTGCTAATAAAGATATAACTCCTTTAGTTAAGGAGGTTCCAGAAGTTGCAAGAAAACTTATAAATAAGTTTTGGCCAGGACCATTGACAATAATATTGAAAAAGAAGGATCTTATTCCTAATATAACTAGTGCCAATCTTGATACTATAGGAATAAGGATGCCTAATAACGATGTTGCTTTAAAATTAATTGAATTATCAAAAAAGCCAATAGCAGCTCCTTCAGCAAATATATCTGGAAGGCCAAGTCCAACTGATATAGAAAGATGTATTGAAGATTTAAATGGAAGAGTAGATTATATACTAGGTGGTAGTAAAAGTGAAGTGGGGGTAGAATCAACAATTGTTGATTGTACTGTAAATCCACCAGTTGTTTTAAGACCTGGTGGTATAACATTAGAAATGTTAAAAGAAATAGATCCTGAAATAGAGATAGATAAAGCAATTATTGGGAAACCAAAGGAAGATTTAAAGCCTAAGGCACCTGGAATGAAATATAGACATTATGCTCCTAAAGCAAAAATAAAAATAATTAAAGGAAATAAAGAAAAAACTATTGAAAAAATTCAAGAAATAGTGGAGAATTATATAGATATAAAAAAAGAGGTAGTAATTTTAACTACAGATGAATTAAAAAATAAATTTAATAAAGGTAAAGTAATTTCCTTAGGAAGTGAAAAAAATCTTGAAGAAATAGCTAGAAATCTTTTTGAATCATTAAGAACTTGTGATGATTTAGGTGCAGATTTAATCCTTTGTCAATCCTTTGAAGAAAAGGGTGTAGGAGTGGCTATAATGAATAGATTAAATAAAGCAGCAGGGTTTGACATAATAGAAGTTTAGAGGGAGAGGGAGGGGGAAACCTTTCTCTTTTTTTGTGAAATTCAGACATGATATTTTAGGAGGTTATTTTATGAAAATAGCATTAGGTTCAGATCATGGTGGATTTGAATTAAAAGAAACTATAAAGAAGTTTTTGCTAACAGAAGGCTATGAAATAAAAGATTTTGGAAGCAATTCAACAGAATCTTGTGATTATCCAGATTATGCTCTTCCAGTAGCAGAAGCAGTTGCAAAAAAAGAATTCGATTTTGGAATTTTAGTATGTGGAACTGGAATAGGAATAAGTATTGCTGCCAATAAGGTTCCGGGTATTAGAGCTGCATTATGTTCAGATACATTTAGTGCTCATGCAACAAGAGAACATAATGATGCAAATATATTAACTTTAGGTCAAAGGGTTGTTGGAGAAGGATTAGCTTTAGATATAGTTAAAACTTTTTTAAATACAGAATTCCAAGGTGATAGACATCAAAAGAGAATTGACAAAATAACTGAAATCGAAAAGAAATATAGTAAATAATAATTTTTAATTCCGAATATTTAATTGCAAACAGATTAATATTAATTAATAATTTGTAATTATTAAATATTAATTATATAAATTTAGGAGGAAAAAATGAGTAAAGTAACAGAAATTAAACATCCATTAATATCACATAAGTTAGCAATAATAAGAAGTAAGGATACAGGTTCAAAGGATTTCAGAGAAATCGTTGAAGAATTATCAATGCTTATGGCATACGAGGTAACTAGAAATCTAAGTACAGAAGAAGTAGAAATTGAAACTCCAATTTGTAAAGCAAAATGTCGTATGTTATCAGGAAAGAAAATGGCTATAGTACCTATATTAAGAGCAGGATTAGGAATGGTAGATGGTATGTTAAGACTTATACCAGCAGCAAAGGTAGGTCATATAGGTTTATATAGAAATGAAGAAACTCTTCAACCAGTAGAATATTTCTGTAAATTACCTCAAGATATAGCAGAAAGAGATGTAATTGTAGTAGATCCAATGCTTGCAACAGGTGGTTCATCAGCAGATGCTTTAACGATGTTAAAGAAGAGAGGAGCTAAGAACCTTAGACTTATGTGCTTAGTTGGAGCTCCAGAAGGAATTAAATATGTTCAAGAACAACATCCAGATGTAGATATTTATCTAGCTGAAATAGATGAAAAATTAAATGAAAATGGATATATTGTACCAGGTTTAGGAGATGCCGGAGATAGATTGTTCGGAACTAAGTAGTTCAATTGATAATTAAGGAATAAACTCCGAATATCTAAAGGCTATGCATAATTTACAATTCATAATTTAGGTAAAAACTCCCGTAAGGGAGTTTTTTTATTTTGTAAAGTTTCAGTTAGCTTTAAACTCCTTCGAAATTGTCAATTCTCAATTGTTAATTGCTGTAGTTGGTAGTATAATTGAATAGAATATATTTACATAAATATAATAATGATGTATTAAATAAATGATTTAAATATTTACATGTAATATTAGGAGGAAAAAAAGTTGGAAAAGAAAAAGATAATAACTATCTTTGGTACTAGACCAGAAGCAATAAAAATGGCTCCTCTAGTTAAGGAATTAGAGAAAAGAGAAGGAATAGTATCAAAAGTATGTGTAACTGCACAGCATAGAGAGATGTTAGATCAAGTACTAGAATATTTTGATATAAATCCTGATTTTGATTTAAATATAATGAAAAATAAGCAAAGTTTAACAGGTATAACAAATAGAGTATTAGAGGGATTAGAAGAAATTTTTTCAAAAGAAAAACCAGATATGGTATTAGTTCATGGAGATACAACGACAACTTTTTCTGGAGCTTTAGCAGCCTTTTATCAACAAATTAAGGTTGGTCATGTTGAGGCTGGACTTAGAACTCATAATAAGTATTTTCCATTTCCAGAAGAAATGAATAGAAAATTAACAGCTTCACTAGCAGATTTACATTTTGCTCCTACTAAAAATTCAAAGAAAAATCTAATAAAAGAAGGAGTAAATGAAAAAGATATATATATAACAGGTAATACTGTTATTGATGCTATGCATCATACAGTTAAAGAAGATTTTAAATTTAGTATTGATTTACTTAATAACATAGATTATGTAAATAAAAAAGTTATTTTAATTACTGCCCACAGAAGAGAAAACTGGGGAGAAGGAATTAATAATATATGTGAAGCTTTAAATAGAATTGTAAAAGAAAATGAAGATGTAGAATTAATATATTTAGTTCATTTAAATCCTATTGTAAGAGATGTTGTTTATGAAAAATTAGGTAATAATGAAAGAATTCATTTATTAAACCCACTTGATACTAATGAAACTCATAATTTAATAAATAAATGCTTTATGGTAATGACAGATTCAGGTGGATTACAGGAAGAAGCACCACATTTAGGAAAACCTGTATTAGTTTTAAGAGACGTTACAGAAAGACCAGAAGCTGTAGAATATGGAACAGTAAAACTTGTAGGAACAGATGTTGAAAAAATAGTTTATGAAGCTAATAAATTAATAAAAAATGAGGATGAATATTTAAAAATGAGCAGGGCAACTAATCCATATGGAGATGGTTATGCATCAAAAAGAATAGCAGATATAATAGAAAATTATTTTAATATAAGAAAATTAGAAATAAATGAATTTCTTTCATAAAAAATTCCAAATATAAAAAATCTCCCATTGGGAGTTTTTTTTGTAAGAAAAAATAGTAAAATGAATATACATTTATACTTAAAAATGTTAATTAAGTCTTGAGAAATGATGATAATTGGAAAGGTAGTAAGAAAATTTAACTAAAACCAGTAAAAATGAAAAAATTATCAGTATTATAGATTAAAATAGACTAAAACAGGATTTTCATTTATTTTTATATAGGACTATAATAACATAAGTTGAATGGGGTGTAGATAGATGAGTAAGGAAATGAATAACTTATTTAAAATAATGACAAAATATGATTTAATAGGAGGATTGATTCTTACAATAATTCTATCTATATTTGTTAATATAAAATTTTCAATTATTTTTTTGCTAGGAGATATAGTATCTCTGCTAAATGCAATATTAAGTGGTATTATTTTAGAATATGCTTTAAAAAATAATAAAAGCTTATTTTTATTTATTACTTACGTTTTAAGAATATTGATAATAGTAATTCTTGGGATCCCTTTTTTAAATAGCCTTATTGAATTAATAGCCTATATATTAGGTTATTTAGTTCATTTTATTTTTCAAATAATATATTGGATTAGAATGAGGAAGGAGGAGAGTTAATTGGAGCAGTTGGAACCTATTTGGTCATTTTCTCTTGGTCCTATAACTATAGACATTGTTCCTGAAATAGTAATACAATGGGCTATTATGTTAATTATAATTTTACTTGCATTATGGACAACTAGAGATTTAAAAATTAGGCCAAGTAAGAAACAAGCTACTGTAGAACTATTATACGAAAAATTAAGAGATGTATTAGTTGCAAACATGGGAGAGAAAAATTTAGAATTAATGCCCTTTATAGGAACATTATTTATATTTTTATTGATAATGAATCTTATGGGATTAACAGGGTTGCCTATACCAACTAAAAATTTTAGTGTTACAGTAGGATTAGGTTTAATAACCTTTTTTATGGTGCAATATTATCCAATAAAAAAACATGGCTTAAAGAAATATTTTGTTGCTTACGCAAAGCCAACATGGATAATTACACCGATAAATATACTAGAAAGAATAATGCTCCCAATATCATTAGCATTAAGATTATTTGGTAATATATTAGCAGCTACTTTCCTAGTAGAGTTATGTTATGAAGCTTTGCATAGATTAAGTTTCTTTGCTCAATTAGTAATACCAGTACCATTACATGCATATTTTGATATATTTGATGGAGCAATACAAACAATCATATTTGTTATGCTTACAATGATAAATATAAAAATAACAGCAGAACATTCAAACCCAGAAGAAGAACATTAAAGAAAAAGTATGATTTATATAAAGGAGGAATTTATTTATGGAAATGAGAGCACTTGGAGCAGCAATAGCAGTACTAGTAGGTATAGGAGCTGCAATTGGAATTGGAAATGCAACAGCAAAAGCAGTAGAGGGAATAGCGAGACAACCAGAAGCTAGTGGAAAGATAACTACAGCTTTAATGCTAGGTTCAGCTTTTGCAGAAGCAACAGCTATTTATGGATTATTAGTTTCAATACTTTTAATATTTGTAGGTATAAAATAAATGGTAAAAATAAATGATAATTATAGAAGGGAGCAGCAAATATGAGTATAAACCCAAGCACCCTTATAGCAACAATAATTAACTTTGTGATTTTATATTTAATACTTAAAAAGTTTTTCTTTGCAAAAATTGCTGCAATTATTGAAGAGAGAGAGGAATTAATAAACGAAAAATTAGATAATGCTGAAGAAGAAATTACAAAGGCTAGAATACTTGCTATAGAGAATGAAAAAATTTTAAAGAAAGCTAGAGAAGAAGGTAAGTTGATAACTCAACAAGAAAAGGCTAAAGCTGATAAAATTTATCATGAAATAATAGAAGAAGCAAATGAAGAAGCTAAAGTAATAATACTTAGAGCTAGAAAGGAAATCGCTAGGGAAAGAGAAAAAGCAGAAGCTCAGTTAAAAACTCAAGTTGTTGATTTAGCTATGGAATTAGCTGAAAAGATTATTGAAAAAAATATAGATGAAGACAAGAATAGAGAACTTATTGAGGACTTCATTACAAAGGTAGGTAATTCATAATGTATGAATATTTAGACCGTAGATATGCTTTAGCCCTTTATGATATAGCAGAAAAAAAAGGCAATGTGGACAAGTATATCCAAGACCTAAAGGATATAAATGAACTTATAGAAAATAATGCGGAACTTAAAGAAGTAATTAAGCATCCACAAATAAGTACAAAACAAAAGAAAAAAACCTTTATTAGTATTTTTAAAGGAAAAATAGATGAAGAATTACTGACATTTTTATTATTGTTAATAGAAAAAGACAGAATTTTATTTTTAAAAGAAAAAATTATTCAATTGGAAAAAATACAGTTAGAAAGAAAAAATACTATCAAAGGAATTGTAAAAACAACTATCCCTCTTACTGACAAAGAAAGAAATGAATTAGTTACAAAGTTAGAAAAAAAGTATAACAAGGCAATAATTTTAGAGGAAATAATTGATCCTAGCATTCTAGGAGGAATTTATTTAAGAATTGATAATGATGTTATTGATGGAACAGTTAGATCTAAATTAAATGGAATAAAGCAATTAGTTACTAGAAGAGAATAGAGGTGAGGATATGCACATTAATCCTGAAGAAATTACTTCCATAATTAGGAAAGAAATAGAAAGATATGAAGAAAAGGTTGAAACAGTAGATTCAGGAACAATAGTTCAAGTTGGTGATGGTATAGCAAGAGTTTATGGATTAGATGATTGTATGCAGGGAGAACTATTAGAATTTCCTAACAATGTTTATGGAATGGCTCTAAATTTAGAACAAGATAATGTTGGTTGTGTTTTACTTGGACCTGAAGATGAAATCAAAGAAGGAGATATAGTAAAAAGAACTAATAAAATTGTAGAAGTTCCTGTAGGAGAGGCACTTCTTGGTAGAGTTGTAAATTCATTAGGTGAACCTATTGATGGTAAGGGACCAATAAATAATTCAGGCTATAGACCAATAGAAGTACCAGCACCAAGTATTATAGATAGAAGTTCAGTAAATGAACCGCTGCAAACAGGTATAAAGGCAATTGATTCCATGATACCTATTGGTAAGGGACAAAGAGAACTTATAATAGGAGATAGACAAACAGGAAAAACTGCAATTGCAATAGATGCTATAATAAATCAAAAAGGAAAAGATGTAATTTGTATTTATGTTGCGATAGGACAAAAACAGTCAACTGTAGCACATATAGTAAATACCTTAGATAAAGCTGGTGCACTAGATTATACAATAGTAGTTAGTGGTACAGCATCAGAATCTGCACCTCTACAATACTTAGCGCCATATGCTGGATGCAGTATGGGTGAATATTTTATGCATGATGGAAAAGATGTTCTAATAATATATGACGATCTATCTAAACATGCAGTAGCTTATAGAACAATGTCATTATTATTAAGAAGACCACCAGGTAGAGAAGCATACCCGGGAGATGTTTTCTATATTCATTCAAGACTTTTAGAAAGAGCAGCAAAGCTTTCAGAAGAAAATGGTGGAGGCTCATTAACAGCCCTTCCAATTATAGAAACACTAGCAGGAGATGTTACAGCATATATACCAACTAATGTAATTTCAATAACAGATGGACAAATATTTTTAGATGCAGATTTATTTAGGGCTGGACAAAGACCTGCAGTAAATGCTGGTATTTCCGTATCAAGAGTTGGAGGAAATGCTCAAACAAAGGCTATGAAACAGGTATCAGGTACATTAAGATTAGAACTTGCTCAGTATAGGGAACTAGAAGCTTTTGCACAATTTGGATCAGATTTAGATAAGGATTCTAAAAAGAGATTAGAAAAAGGTAAAAGACTTGTTGAAGTATTAAAGCAAAATCAATACGAACCAATGCCGGTAGAAAAGCAAATAGTTATATTATACGCAGCAGTTAAGGACTTTTTATCTGATATAAAAGTAAATGCTATAAGAAAATTCGAAGGAGAATTTTTAGAATACCTAGATACATATTATAGAGATTTACTAAAGAAAATAAGAAATGATAAAGTACTAAATGATGAAATAAAATTAGAATTAGAAAAAGCAATAATAGAATTTAAAAAAATATTCTTACAAGATGCATAGCAAATAGCTATGCAATTCTTTAGGAGGTGAAACCTTGGGAGCAGCAGGACTTATAGAAATTAAAAGAAGAATGAAGTCAGTTGAAAGTACAAGGAAAATAACAAAAGCAATGAATATAGTGGCTACCTCTAAACTTAGAAAAGTAAGGAATGAACTAAATAAAAATGAAGATTATTATAATTTATCAAAGGAGATATTAAAGAAAGTAGTAGCTTCACTTCCAGAGGAGTATAAAAGTCCCTTCCTAAATAACCTTTCTAAGGATTTAACAGATAGTAAACTATATATAGTTATTACCTCTGATACAGGATTTTGTGGAGGCTTTAATAGTAATATAATAAATACTTTAAATGATTCTATTGAAGATAAGGACTCTGCAAAATTTATTGTTGCGGGATTAAGAGGAATTCAGTATATGAAGAAGTTTGGTTTAACAACTATTAGGGAATATATCGAAATACCAGATATACCAACAACTAAGGAAGTAAGAGCCATATATGATGATGCATTATTTATGTATAAAAATAAGGAAGTATCAGAGGTTAATATAGTTTATACAGAGTATAGATCCGCAATTTCTCAAGAAATAATAATAGAAAGAATATTTCCTGTTGATATAGAAAAAGAAGATCCAGAAGAGATAATTTTTGAGCCAGATTTAGAAAAAGTATTAAGTTCTAGTTTAGATTCCTATCTAAAAAGTAAAATTAGAAGAGCTATGCTTCATTCAAAAGCAAGTGAACAAAATGCAAGAATGAAAACTATGGATTCTTCAACAGATAATGCTAATGACATATTAAAAGCATTAACTACCAATTATAATAGGATAAGACAGGGAATGATAACTCAGGAAATATCAGAAATTGTAGGAGGAGCAGAAGCACTAAAATAGTAAGGAGGAATTACTATGTCTCAGAGAGTAGGAAAAGTAGTTCAAGTAATTGGACCAGTAGTGGATATAAGGTTTGATTCAGATACTTTACCCAATATTTATAATGAAATAAGAATAGATATGGGTGATAGAGAACTAGTAGCTGAAGTAGAACAGCATATCGGTGATGATATAGTTAGAACTATAGCTATGGAATCAACTGATGGATTAAAAAGAGGTATGAAAGCTGTAGATACTGGTAATTGTATAACTGTACCAGTAGGAGAAGAAGTATTAGGAAGAGTATTTAACGTTTTAGGCAAACCTATTGATAATGAAGGTGAATTTGTAATAAAAGAAAAATATCCGATTCATAGGCCTGCACCAAGCTTTCAAGAACAATCACTAGAACCTGAAATATTAGTGACAGGAATAAAAGTAATAGATTTACTTGCACCTTATCAAAAGGGTGGTAAAATAGGTCTTTTTGGTGGTGCAGGAGTTGGAAAAACTGTATTAATACAAGAGCTTATTAATAATGTAGCTAAAGAACTTGGTGGTCTTTCTGTATTTACAGGAGTAGGAGAAAGATCAAGAGAAGGAAACGACCTATATTATGAAATGAAGGAATCAGGCGTAATTAAAAATACTGCTTTAGTATTTGGTCAAATGAATGAATCACCAGGTGCAAGAATGAGAGTTGCTCTTACAGGTTTGACAATGGCAGAATATTTTAGAGATAAGGGGCAAGATGTATTACTATTTATAGATAATATATTTAGATATACTCAAGCAGGATCAGAAGTTTCAGCTCTTCTTGGAAGAATACCTTCAGCAGTTGGATATCAGCCAACCTTAGCAACAGAAATGGGAGCCCTTCAAGAAAGAATAACGTCAACACAAAGTGGTTCAATTACTTCAGTTCAAGCAGTTTATGTTCCAGCCGATGACCTTACAGATCCAGCACCAGCAACAACCTTTACTCACCTTGATGCAACAACAGTATTATCAAGAAGTATAGCTGAGTTAGGAATATACCCAGCAGTAGATCCATTAGAATCAAGTTCAAGGACATTAGATCCACGAATAGTTGGTCAAGAGCATTATGATGTTGCAACAGAGGTAAAGAACATTCTTGAAAGATATAAAGAACTTCAAGATATAATTGCAATATTAGGCGTAGATGAGCTTGGAGAAGAGGATAAGAAAATAGTTGCAAGAGCAAGAAGAATCCAAAGATTCTTGTCCCAACCTTTTACTGTAGCAGAACAATTTACAGGAATGAAAGGTAAATTTGTTCCATTAGAAGAAACTGTAAGAGGATTTAAAGAAATTATTGAAGGTAAATATGATGATCTACCAGAATCAGCCTTTTTATTTGTTGGTACAATAGACGAAGTTATTGAAAAAGCAAAAAATCTATGATAGGAGATGAAAAATAATGAGTAATACTTTTACTGTTAATATTATATCTCCTGGGAAAGAACCTTTTATAGCAGAGGTAGAAAGTTTAACAACTGTCTTAGAAGATGGAGAAATTGAATTTCAAGCAGACCATGTAGCAATAATAGTTAGTACTATTCCAACAACAACTATTATAAAATCTGGAGAAAAAAGAGAAAATTTCTTTACATCTTCAGGGATAATATATTTTAAAGATAATGTCTTAAAATTTTGCTGTGATGCTTTTGAAAGATCTTCTGAGATAGATGTAATAAGAGCAGAGAATTCTAAAAAAAGAGCGGAAGAAAGAATTAAAAAAGCTGTTAATATAGATATAGAAAGAGCAAAAAGATCTCTTGCAAGAGCAAATGCAAGACTTAATACAAGTAATAAGTAGTTAGGAGCGGAAATCAATTTTCAGTTGAGGAGAGAATTCAGCTTTGCTGAATTATGAGGATTATAGATATTTTATAAATGTGAGTCATGAATGACTCACATTTTTTTATTTTTAGAATATTTTCCATTGACCGAATTGCTTCTGACATTTATTCACAAATTTCAACTTATTAAATATATTATATTATAGCTGCAATTATTGAATAAAAAAATTTAGTAGGACAATAATTAAAAAAGAAAGGCAGGGAAGCAGAATGAAAAAATTATTAATAATAATTTCATTTATTATTGTAGTTTCTTTTTTAATTATTGGAGCAATACCTAATCAAGATAAAAATATAGATGAATTTAATAAATTAACAACAGAGCTAATAAAAGCAGATAATTTTTTAGAAAATGGAGTCAGAGTAGAATATACTACAAAAAATAATATTAATGCAGAATATGATCTTGTAAAAAATGATTTTATAAAAATTTTTGGAGAAAATATTAATTTATTAGATAATAGTATTGAATATAGCGATGAATGTAAAGAAGTAAAAGCAGTTTTTTGGAATAAAAATGATACAAGCTATATTAGAATTGATTATCTAAATAAAAACAAAAATATTGAAGTAATGGAAATAAGAAATATATTGGCAGAAATTATAAATAATAAAAAAGAAAAAGTGAAATATTTTGACTTTGTAAAGTTAAAAATAATAGAAGAAGAGAAAGATGATACAAAGGAAATTATAAGAAATTATATGAAAAATGAAGAGTTTTTAGAAGTAGAAAATGGAATTATAGGAAAGGGAATATTAAAGGATAAAACTAAAATTAATGTTGGTTATATGCAATATGCTAAAGGAGAATATTTAATTATAGGAACACCAGTTATATTCGTAACATACTAATAATTCATAGTGGAGGACAATATGGAAAAAATTATAGTTGAGGGTGGTAATAAATTAAGAGGAGAAGTAAATATAAGTTTAGCCAAAAATTCTGTTTTACCAATAATGGTTGCTAGTATTTTAAGTTCTAACGATATAACTATTAATGATGCACCAGATTTAGAAGATGTAATAGTATTAACTAATTTACTTTCAGAAATGAATTGTGCTGTTAATAAAAATATAAATGGAGATTTAATAATAAATACTAGTAATATTAAATTAGTGGATATGAATAGTGAATTAATAAGAAAGATGAGAGCATCTTTTTTAATTATGGGCCCAATGCTATCAAGGTTTGGAGAATGCAAAATATCAATGCCTGGAGGATGTAATATAGGAACACGTCCTATAGATTTACATTTGAAGGGATTTAGGCTTTTAGGTGCAGAGATAGAAATTGGACATGGTTTTGTTGAAGCAAAAGCAAAAAAGTTAATTGGAAATAGAATATATTTAGATTTTCCATCTGTAGGTGCGACTGAAAATATATTAATGGCTTCTGTTTTTGCAGAAGGAACGACAATAATAGAAAATGCAGCTGAAGAACCTGAAATATGGGATTTAGCAAATTTTTTAAATTCAATGGGAGCTAAAATTTATGGTGCTGGTACTGGGAAAATAACAATAGAAGGTGTAAAAGCAGACTCTTTAAAGGGAACAACTTATAGAGCTATTTATGATAGAGTTGAAGCAGGTACCTTTATGGTTGCTGCAGCAATAACTAATAGTAAAATAATAATTAACGGTGCTAATGAAGAACATTTAAGACCTACAATAGAAAAATTAAAAGAGTGTGGAGTTAAATTTTCCGGTGCTGGAGAAAATAGAATTCTAGTTGATGGAACAGGACAAAAAAATCCTGTAGACATAAAGACCATGCCTTATCCAGGTTTTCCAACTGATATGCAGGCTCAAATGATGACCTTACTATCTGTAATAAAGGGTTCAAGTATAGTTACTGAAACAGTATTTGAAAATAGATTTATGCATGTGGCAGAATTAGTAAGAATGGGAGCTAATATAAAAATAGATGGTAGAACCGCAATTATTGAAGGTGTTGATTCATTAACTGGATGTGAAGTCAAAGCTACAGATTTGAGAGCTGGTGCGGCAATGATACTTGCTGGACTTGTAGCAAAGGGAATTACTGAGATAAGTGATATATATCATATAGATAGAGGTTATGTGGATATAGAAGAAAAATTTAGAAAATTGGGAGCTAATATTTATAGGAGTAATAATTAAATATCCATATAATAAAAAACTTAGAGTAAATCTAAGTTTTTTATTTTGGAATAACTTTACATAAAAATAGGAAAATAAAGTATAATAAAGAAAAAAATACATATAATTAATTGTAGCTAAAAAGCTAAAAATTAAAATTAGCTTAAGGAGAATTATTATGAAAAAGAAGTTTAATATTAATAAAAATTTAGCATCCCTTATTATTTTTAGTACATTAGTATTAGTACTTATGATTATTATACCAATCCTTATAATTAAGCCAACTGCAATAGCTGCAAATGCAAAGAATATTCAAGAGGAACAAAATAAAAATTCAGAAGAAAACAATGTTATAACTATAGATGGAAATGAAATAGTAAAGGTGCATATCACCGAGAGCAATGAAATAAAAGAAGTTCCATTAGAGGAATATGTTAAAAGCGTAGTTTCTGGAGAAATGCCAGTTAGCTTTAATTTAGAAGCATTAAAAGCACAGGCTGTTGCAGCAAGAACTTTTGTTGTTGCAAAAATGTTAAATCCATGTCCTAATGCAAATGGGGGAATTGTATGTGATACAACCCATTGCCAGGNATATATAGTTAAAGAAAAAAGAATAGAAAAATGGGGAGAAGCTGGTGAGGAATATTGGAATAAGATTTCTGATGCTGTGGAGGAAACTAAGGGAGAAGTTTTAACTTACAATAATGAATTAGTAAAATATCCTCAATTTTTTTCTACAAGCTCTGGGAGGACAGAAAATTCAATAGATGTATTCTCAGGAGATATTCCATACTTGGTATCAAAGGAAAGTAAGGGGGAAGAAATAGCTCCAAAATATAAAACAGAATTTTCTTTTAATATAAGTGAGTTTGTATCAAAAATAAATGAAAAATACCCAGATGCAGCGATAGAAGCTTCTAATATAAATAATAATATAGAAATATTAAGTAGAAGTGAAGCTGGTGGTGTGAAAGAAATAAGATTAGGAAATAAAGTTATCAGAGGATTAGAATTTAGATTAGCCCTTGGATTAAGTTCAGCAAATTTTGAAATTTCAATAACAGATGATAAAATTGTGTTTAATTGTAAAGGCTATGGTCATGGAGTAGGAATGAGCCAATGGGGGGCAAATGTTATGGCTGCTGAAGGTAAGAGCTATGATGAAATACTTAAACATTATTATACTGGAGTTGATATAAAACGACTTAATTTTAATTAATATTAAA
>JGI24713J26584_10000845_pt1 | contig 22925 bp, 22 predicted proteins | sample BioPla4DNA1_FD_26584 | JGI IMG/M metagenome (IMG submission 26584) | reverse complement strand
TCCCCGAGCCGGTGGTTATCGTCAAATTGAGCGTGGAGGAACCGGCCAACTTGGAACTGGCCGGGCCGGCTGGATTGTATTATGAGGGAGAAAACGGTTGGATCCCGGCGCTGGAAGGGTCGTTGCCCACCGGGAAGACCTGGCTTGTTGGGGTGGAAGAAGGAAAAATCCTCTTAACTACGGGTACGGGCGATTACATAACTTCCGCGTTTCCCCTGCTTTTTGTCCCGGAGGATCCGGAGAAGCCGGTAAAGATCAACGGGCGGCCTTACCCCGGTAAGATTGAGCTACGGCCCGGGAGCGCCGTTTCCTTCTTCAACCATGCCGGGTTGGAGGATTATGTTGCCGGAGTGCTGGCCGGAGAGGTCTATGCCCATTGGCCGCCTGCGGCGTTACAGGCGATCGCAGTGGCCGTCCGTTCCTATACCCTATTTAACCTGAACCGCCACGGGGAGTTTGACTTCTGCGACCAGGTCCACTGCCAAAAATATTCGGGCCTGCCCCAGTCTCCCGCCTTCATCTCCGCTGTGGCGGCAACCCGGGGCGAGATCTTAACCTGGGAAGACCGGGTCATCAACGCGGTTTACCATGCCAGCAGCGGCGGGTTTACCCGGAACAATGAGGATGTCTGGGAAGGGAAAGCCCTGCCTTACCTGCGCGGGGTGGAGGATTTTGACCAAAACGGGGAAAAGTATTATTGGCCGGAGAGCTTCTTTTTTTCCGGAGAAGAGCTCGCCGGTAAACTGGGACTAAAAGGCCACGGCGCCCTGGAAATTTTCCCGGTTACCGCCGGGGAGAGGGGCTTTTCCGGTCTCGGTTTCCGCCGCGTCAAGGAGCCCGGGGAAATAGTGGTCCGTTATGAGACCATTCGCCGCCTGCTCCGGTTACCCGGGCCGAATTTCCGTTTTTACAAGGTGAAAACGGATGAGCTTGGCGCGGCCGCCGGCCGGCTGGAGGAATTGGCTTTAGGCAGGGGAATGGAGATCGACGGCAAGGTTTATGTGGAGGCCAAGGTCCGCCTGGCCCTAACGGTTGAGGAGATCCGCGGGCGTACGGTGATCGGGCCGGGAGAAGGGGTCCTGGTGATCGGGCGCGGCGCCGGTCATGGCGTCGGCCTCAGCCAGTGGGGCGCCCGGGCTTTGGCGGAAAAAGGCCAAGGTTACCAGGAGATTTTACGCCACTACTATGGAGAAAAAACCCTTATCCACCGGGAATATTAGGAATATTTCCAATCAAACGAAATACTCGATGACGGCCTTCGGGAAGAACCCGGGGATCTCCCGGCGAAAGAACTCTTCAAGCTCCGCCAGTTGTTCCGGGGGATAAAGGTATTTCCCATAACCGCGTTTCCCCCATTTGAATTGACGTTTTTCTTCCTCCATTTCCAGGCCGGAATCGGGGAAGCGTTCACTGATGATCTTTTTGGCCCGGGCGGTAAAACGATGGGAGATCAGTTCAAAACTGAGTTCCGGGGGATCCGGAGCCAGCCGTTTGGCTAGTTCCGCCAAGAGTTGGCGGTAGTCGGTACGCCAGTTTTCATAGATGAAGATCGGAGCAATAATAAAGCCCAGGGGATAACCGGCGGCCGCCATTTTCCCGGCGGCTTCCAGGCGCTGCGAGAAGCGGGCGGTGCCCGGTTCAAAACTCTGAATGACCTTCTGTGTATTGATGCTGAAGCGGAATTTGGTATGGTTACGGTGTTCGGCTGTGAGCAGGTTGGAAATGGCGGCGTATTTTGTGACCACCCGCAGCCTCCCGTGTTCCTGGCGGCCGAAGAACTCAATGGTCTTTCTTAACGAACCGGTGAGGTGTTCGACGGCGACCGGATCCGAAGTGCTGGAGGCTTCAAAAGTGGTGATGGCCGGGAGGTTTTTCTCGATATATTTCTCTACGGCATGGAGGATTTCTTCGAGATTTACATAGATTCTGATATAGGGCTTTCTCCCCAAGGTGGTAGCGAGATAGCAATAACGGCAGCCTCCGGGGCAACTGGTCCCCAAGGTGAATTCATAATCGGCCGAAGGCCGGCAGGGGTTAAGGGTGAGAGTCCTTTTCACCCCGACGACAAGGGTTTTTTTAGCCTCCATGAAGGCCTCCCGGGCGGTGGCGCCCGGGATCCCGGTTACCCGGTTGTGGGACGTTGTCATTGCTACCGGGGTTTTTTCTGCACGAAAGTAAGAATAGAGCTTTTTCCCGAGGGGATACTCAAGGGCCTGCGGTTCAAAATAGACCCGGGCGGGAGTAAAATATTCCATGACTTTCTCCTGTGCCGTGCGGTTTTTGTGCGGCCTTATATTAGTTTTTCCTGCTTGGTGCAGGGCCATGCAGGAAGTAACCAGTAACGAGCAGGGAGTGGGGTTATTGGCGAAAGAATGGCGGGAAAGAATGGTCGAAGAGTTGCAGTTGAAAGAATACACCTTTGATCTTCCCATGTCCAAGATAACATCATTCCGTGTGGGCGGGCCGGCCGACTTGGCGGTAGAGGCGGCCACCCCCGGGGAACTGGCGGCGGTCATCGAATACTGCCGCCGGGAAGGGATCCCCTGGCTCTTGGTGGGCAGGGGTACAAACCTGCTGGTCAGGGATGGCGGGATCCGCGGGGTGGTGATCCGGCTGGGCCAGGCCTTTCAGGAGGTTAAGGTTTGGGAGGATAAGATCCTGGCCGGAGCCGCCGTTTCTTTAAGCCGGGTGGCGGAAGCGGCCGCCGCTGCCGGCCTTTCCGGTCTGGAGTTTGCCTCCGGGATCCCCGGCAGCGTCGGCGGGGCGGTCTTTATGAATGCCGGGGCCTACGGGGGCGAAATCGGGCCGCTTATTACCAGGGTCTCCCTTTACCGGCCCGGCGCCGGCTTTTGCCACCGGACCCGGGAGGAGTTGGCTTTCGCCTACCGCCGGAGCCGGCTGCAGGAGGGGGAGGAGATCCTCCTGGATGCGGAGTTTTTGTTGGTCCCGGGAGAAGAAGCGGAAATCCGGGCGAAGATGGCGGAGTTGAATAGGAGACGGAAGGAGAAACAACCGCTGGAATTCCCCAGCGCCGGCAGTGTTTTTAAACGGCCGCCGGGGGCGTTTGCCGCCCGGTTGATCGAGGAAGCCGGGTTGAAAGGGGCCAGGATCGGCGATGCGCAGGTGGCGGAGAAACACGCCGGTTTTATTATCAACCGCGGGCAGGCGACGGCCCGGGAGATCCTGGCCCTCATCGACCGGGTCAAAGAGGAAGTCTACCAAAAAACCGGGATTCTCTTGGAGCCGGAAGTGAGAGTGGTGGGAGAGGATAAAGAGGAATAATGTTCCGGGAGGAAAAAGATAACTGCCGGGCGAATTAGAACCAAAAAAGCATTGCTTTTCCAGGAGGAACCAATGGCCCGGTTCAGGAATTCCTCTATCTTCTCCAGTTTAATCTTCCCTGCTTTTCTGGGGGTTTTTCTCTTTTTCGCCGGCAGTTCCCCTTTTACCGCCGCCAAGCAGCAGGAGCCGGTCTGCCTCTTGCCTGAGGAGTATGATGTGTGGAGCTGTGACTGGGCGAAAAACGGGAGGGTTGTTTTTGCCGGAAAACTCCAGGGTGAGGAGGCTGAAAAAATCCGGCTCTGGATATTCCAGCCGGGAACCGGCGGTGAACCGTTGCACTGGACGGGAACCGGATCCCTGATCGATTTCTCCCCCCGCTGGTCGCCGCAGGGCGACGGGGTGGTAATGGTCCGCAGGAGGCCGGAGTCGGTCACCGGGGAGGGGACGGCCTCTTCTATTTGGTGGAAGGCTTACCCGTCGGGAGAAGGGCGCCAGTTGACGTCCGGACCTTGGGACCGGGATCCCGCCTGGTCGCCGGAGGGGAAATCCGTGGTTTTTGTCCGGGGGGACGGGCCTTTCCTTTCCGCCCTTGCGGTAGTGGCAAAAGAAGGCGGGGATGTTACCCAGTTAACCGCCTTCAAGGAAGGGTATATTACCGCACCGGTCTGGGCTGGTAACAGGATCTATTTCACCCGTTTGGAACTGGAACCGACCGAGATTTCCCTGCCGGCAGCAGGAGGTGGCGGGGACGCCCGCTATCGCAGTTATAAACTGGGCAAAGGCGGGATCTGGTACCTGGATCTGGCGACCGGGGAGGAAAAACCGCTGATCGTTGATGAACATGACAACCGGTATTCCGCGGTTTCGCCCGACGGCCGTTACCTTGCCTTTGTTTCCACGGGCGGGATAACCCCGGATAAGCGCAAGCTTCCCCGGGACCGGGCCGCTCTCTTCGTTTATGACTTGAAAACCGGCCGCAGGCGCCTGGTGGCCGGGGAAGTCAACAGTAACGGCGCGGCGCCGGTTTGGAGCCCGGACGGGAAAAAACTGGTCTTTTTCAGCTTTCGCCGGAACCGCCCGGCGATGTGGGTGACGAATTGGGAGGCAAAATAATGGCCAATCCTCGGCGGGAGTACCGGCCGGACCGGCTTTACCCGTGGGAGGTACAGAAAGGACTCGCGACCCGCTTTACCGGGCATTGGATCGAGTATTACGCGGAACTTCCTTCCACCAACCGGCGGGCGCGGGAATTGGCGACGGGCCCGGCAAGCCCGCCGGAGGGCCTGCTTGTTTTGGCGGAGAAGCAAACGGCCGGCCGGGGAAGGTTGGGCCGCAGCTGGTTTTCGCCGGCCGGTACGGGGATCTGGATGACTTTACTGTTGAAACCGGCATTCCCCCCGGGGGAACTGCCCAAACTGACGTTGCTGGCAGCGGCCGCCGTTGCCAGGGCCGTCTCCGCCGAACTGGAACTCACGCCCCTGATTAAATGGCCGAACGATCTTTACCTGGACAACCGGAAGATTGCGGGGATTTTGGCTGAAACCGCCGGGAAGGCGGGCGCCCCGTGGGAGTATTTGCTCCTGGGGATCGGGATCAATGTCAACCAGACCGCCGCAGATTTTCCCGGAGATCTCCAGGAAAAGGCCGGTTCGCTCCGGATGAGCCTGGGCGCGCCGGTGGATAGAATAACCCTTCTCCGCCGCTGTTTGGCGGTGCTGGAAGAGGAGTATGTTTACGCCCGGGAAAACGGGTTTGCGCGGGCTCTGGCCTATTGCCGGCAATACTCCCTCATCCTGGGGAGGCGTGTTGAGGTAAAAAGCGGGGACCGGTGTTACCGGGGAAAAGCCGTGGCAATCCGGGACGACGGCAGCCTGGAACTGCTCCTGGATGACGGGACCGGAGCCGCCGGCATTGCCACCGGGGAGGTCAGTTTCATATCCCCGTATTGACCCCGGTAATCCGGGAAAGAATAAAGGCGATCTTTACCTGTTCCTGCGGCGAATCACAATGATGGTCTTGCCGTTTTTTTTCAGGAAGCCGTTAAGAAGCCCGGCAAGTAAATGGCACATTCCTGTCCCTCCTTTAAAATATCCCTTTACAAGCAGGCTGCTTCATTATATGATTAGAATGAAAAAAAGTGCTTTTGCCGGGGATGAATAATAAGAGGCCGGTTGTGAGCAGATACAAACCGGCCTGACTGGGGGTAGAATAATTGGTCCCGTCCGACTTGAGATACAGTAAGGAGCATAGCTGGGTAAGAGTGGAGCAGGACCGGGCGGTGATGGGGCTTACTGATTATGCCCAAGAGCGGTTGGGGGCTGTGGTCTATATTGACCTCCCCGCTGTCGGCGAAAGAGTGAAAGAAAAAACCAGAATGACCACGATTGAGTCGCTGGACGGGGAGACGGCGGAGATTTATGCCCCGGTTTCCGGCGAAGTGATTGCGGTCAATGATAACCTGCAGCACAGCCCGGAATTGATCAATGACGACCCTTACGGCGAGGGTTGGCTGGTGGTGATTGAGCCTTCCAACCCCGGAGAAATCCGGGGTTTGCTCTCGGCGGAAGAGTATGAAGAGTACCTCCGTACGGAAGCGGGCCTTAGGAGGTAAGGACGCGCACGCGCCAAAAAGCCGTGTAACGGGGGTGTTGGTGTTGGCGATGAAAAAACCGCTCAAGCTTTATCTTGGGGACTGGATCGAGATGAAGAAACCCCACCCCTGCGGAGGAAAGGAATGGGAGATTATGAGGGTGGGGATGGATTTTCGCCTGAAATGTTTGACCTGCGGGCGAATAATCCTGATCCCCCGGACAAAACTGGAGAAGGGTTTTAAAAAGCTGATCAAGAGCGATTTTACCGAAGCCCCGGAATGACAGCTTGTTTTCTTGGGGGCAAAATGCTATAATATGTCATGTACTTCCCTGCTCCGGTCTGGAGGCCGGGGCCATTTGTCCAGAGGGAGGAGGTGTCAACGGATGACCGCTTATGAAGTGATGGTTGTCTTCAAACCCCAGTTGGAAGAGGAAGAACTGGCGAACGCCATCAGCCGGCTCGAAGAAACGATTAAAAACATTAACGGGGAGATCGCCCAGAAAGATCAGTGGGGAAAACGCCGGCTGGCCTATGAAATTGCGGGGTTCAACGAAGGGTATTACCTGCTGTTGCAGACAAAACTGCCCAAGACCGAGGTCCAGGAGTTAGACAGGGTTCTGAAAATCTCCGATGAAGTCATCCGTCACATGATTGTGAAGCTCGACACCTAACCTACTTTATAAGGTGGTGTATGTGAAGAGATGAATCTTGTGGTGTTAATCGGGAGATTGACGAGAGACCCTGAACTCAGGTATACGCCAAACGGGACGGCGGTGGCCCAGTTTACCCTGGCAGTTGACCGGCCCTTTCTTAACCAGGCCGGGGAACGGGAAGCCGATTTTATCCCCATTGTGGCCTGGCAGCGCCTGGCGGAGACCTGCGCCAACCACCTGCATAAAGGAAGGTTGGTAGCGGTCGAGGGCCGGTTGCAGATCCGGAGCTATGAAGCGCAGGATGGCCAGCGCCGGCGGGTGGCGGAAGTTGTGGCCGGAAATGTCCAGTTTTTAGACAGGGCCTCGGATAGTAGACGGGCAGGGGATGTGGATACCGGCGGCATGGATCCGGGCGAACCCATCGACGAGGAGAACGTGGAAGAGATCAACCTGGACGATCTCCCGTTTTAGTTGAGACAGGGGACGGTTCCCTGTCCCGGGACGCTGGATTGAGACACGGGTTGAGACACGGGACGGTTCCCTGTCCCGGGACGCTGGATGACGCCGTACGAACGTATGCCGCATATAAAGTATGCGCCGGATACTGGAGGTGAAGATAATTGCGGCGTGAACGGGGAAAAAAGAAGAAAAAGGTCTGTGCCTTTTGTGTAGACAAAGTGGAAAGAGTTGACTATAAAGACGTAGGCCGGTTACGAAAATTCATTACTGAGCGGGGGAAGATTCTTCCCCGCCGGATCTCCGGAAACTGTGCCCGCCACCAGCGGCAGATGACGGTGGCAATCAAACGGGCGAGACACGTGGCTTTACTGCCGTTTACCAGCGACTAAAGGAGAAAAGAGGCCGAAAAGCCTCTTTTCTTTTTCCAGGAGCAAACAGGAGGAAAAACCCCTTATAGTGTTGAAGTAGAATCAGGACATAAGGGGGGAGTTTGATGAGTCACCCCAAAGAGATTGATATTGCCCGCAGTATCCGGATGATTGAATGGCTAAAGGCGGAACTGGTCGACGGGTTGGCCACACTCTTTAAGGCGCTGGTAAAAAACAGCGAGGAAATGATTGGCGACGCCTTGGCCACTATCATTATGACCTGTTATTTCCTGGGGAAAAGGCTGGGTGTGGGTTTTCACCAATTGGACCAGGCTATAAAGGAAAAACTCCGCTCTCACCTGGAAGCAGAACACCAGTTGGAGAAATGGTACGGGGATATCTCCGGACTTTTACATTATATGGATGAAAAGACGGAAGAGAGGAATAACTGGTAGGGGGTGAAACAATGAAGGTCATACTCCTTGAAAACGTAAAAGCCCTTGGCAAGAGGGGTGATATTAAAGAGGTGGCCGACGGGTACGCCAGGAATTTCTTGTTCCCCAAAAAATTGGCGGTACAGGCTACTCCGGCCAATATCCGCCGTATTGAGGAGGAGAAAGCCCAAATCAGGGCGAGGGAGATTCAAGAGGAAGCCGAAGCCCGGGAACTGGCGGCCAAAATCAACGGTGTGGTTTTGCATTTCTCCGCAAAAGCGGGGGAAGGCGGGAAGCTGTTTGGTTCAATCACCGGGAAGGAGATCTGCGACGAACTGGCAAAAACCACCGGGATTGTGGTGGACAAGAAAAAACTGGATCTGGAGGAAACGGTAAAAACCACCGGCCGCCATACGGTGAAGGTCCACCTTTACCCGGGGGTTACCGCCGAGTTTGTCCTGGAGGTAACAGCCGCCGCGGAGGAGTGAGTTTCCGAAAGGAACTTTGCACCTGTGGGCACCGGCGTATGTCGGCGTTTAAAGGCTAGGAGGTGTCGGCGTGAAAAGCATGATTAAAGGCCGGAATGAAGAGAACCAAAACGTATCAAACGTATCAATAGAGAATTATTTCTCCCCGGAAGATCAAATACAGCGGCAAGTAACGGCCATTTACAGCCTTCTGGCCAATTTTTACGGCTCCGATAAATTGGTCATGAAAGCCGGTAAAATGGATGCCTTGAAATTGATGCGCTCGAAAAACCTGGGAGAGCGGGTTTTGGCTTTGCAGCGGTTGATCTTTGAGGACCCGACCTTGGACAACCTCCCCGAGGAGCAGGAACTGCCGCGGGTACTTAATGAGATTGAGGAAGAGATCGCCGACCAGATTGCCAGAAAAACCGTGGAGGAAAAGATCGAGCAGAAGATCGCCGAACGGATGCAACGGCGGCACGAGGAGTATATTAAGGAAATCAAGATGCAGGTGCTGAAGGAGGTGGGGGGACCGGACAACCCCCATACCCTGAAGAAATATGCGGATCTGGAGAAGCTGGAGACGGTTTCCCTCTCCCGTTCCGCCCTGGAGATCCTCCGGCCGACCCGCCTTGACCAGGTGGTGGGACAGGACGCGGCAATCCGGTCGCTCCTGGCCAAGGTGGCGTCCCCCTTCCCGCAGCATGTCATCTTATACGGCCCGCCGGGAGTGGGCAAGACCACCGTGGCCCGGCTGGTTTTGGAAGTCGCCAAGAAACTGCCGTATACCGCTTTCAGCAAAGACGCGCCCTTTATTGAAGTGGACGGTACCACCCTCCGCTGGGATCCCCGGGAGGTGACCAACCCGCTCCTGGGCTCCGTCCATGACCCGATTTACCAGGGGGCGCGGCGGGATCTGGCCGACGGCGGGATCCCCGAACCCAAATTGGGGCTGGTGACGGAGGCCCACGGCGGCATCCTCTTTATCGACGAGATCGGCGATATGGACTCGATGCTCATGAATAAACTCCTGAAGGTTTTAGAGGACAAGCGGGTGAAGTTTGATTCCGCCTATTATGACCCGGATGACCCGGGGATTCCCAAATATATCAGGAAGCTTTTCACCGACGGGGCGCCGGCCGATTTCTTGCTGGTGGCGGCGACGACCAGGGATCCGTCGGAGATCAGCCCGGCTCTCCGCTCCCGCTGTGCCGAGGTCTACTTTGAACCTTTAACCCGCCAGGCGATTGAGCGGATTGTTTTCGAAGCCGCCCAGCGCCTGCAGGCGGCGATCGACCCGGAGGTCCCGGCGGCGATCAGCGAATACACCATCGAAGGGCGGAAGGCCGTCGGGATTTTGGCCGATGCCTACGGCATGGCCCTTTACCGGAGTATCGGCCGGAGTAGCGTCCGCGGCCGGAAAAGCCGGAAGAAATCAGTGGTGATTGCAAAGGAAGATCTCTATGAAGTCTTCCGTGTCAGCAGGCTTACACCGCAGGTGATCAATAAAGGCCGGGAAACCGGCGAGATCGGCAGGATCTTTGGCCTGGGCGTCAGCGGTTTTGTCGGCTCAGTCCTGGAGATTGAGGCCGCTTCTTTCCCTGTAAAAAAAGGCCAGGGCAAACTGAGGTTTAACGAAACCGCCGGTACCATGACCAAGGATTCGGTCTTTAACGCCCTCTCCGTGGCCCGGAGCCTTACCGGGATCGACCCGTCCGATTTTGACCTGCATGTAAACGTCATTGGCGGCGGCAGGATCGACGGCCCCTCCGCCGGTGTTGCCGTTGCGCTGGTGCTCATCAGCGTCCTCCTGCAGCGCCCCTTGCGCCAGGATATCGCGGTCACCGGCGAAGTCTCCATTCAAGGGAAGATCAAAGGGGTCGGCGGTTTGACCGAGAAGATCTACGGGGCGAAACAGGCCGGGATCAAACAGGTCTTTGTCCCCTGGGAGAATGCGAAGGAGATTCCCGGAGAGATCGAGGGGATTGAGGTGACGCCGGTCAAGGAGATCCGGGAATTGATGGACAAAGTCTTTTTCCTCCAGTAAATCCCGGCAGGAGACTTCTCCCGCACGTTTTTTAACCAACCCCGGCGGTCCCGCCGGGGTTGGAGAATTGGGACGGGAAAGGAGGTTCGCGGGGAGATGAGTCCTGAGTTGTTGGAGAGGGTTCCACCACAAAATCTTGATGCCGAGCGCTCCGCCTTGGGCGCGATGTTCCTGGATAAAGAGGCTATTTACCGGGCCATGGAGATCCTGCGCCCGGATGATTTCTATAAAGATGCCCACCGCCATATTTACCAGACCGTCCTGGACCTTGCCGACAAGGGGGAGCCGGTTGATCTGGTGACCGTCACCGAGGCCCTCCGGCAGAGCAAGCGCCTGGATGAAGTGGGTGGCGTGGCTTACCTCACCGAACTGGCCAATGCGGTTCCCACCGCGGCCCATATTGACCATTATGCCCGGATCGTCGAGGAAAAATCTTTACTGCGGCGGTTGATCCACGCGGCCGGGGAGATCATGGCCGCCGGCTATGAGGGCCGGGAGGAAGTCGAGGAGATCCTGGATGAAGCGGAACGGAAGATCTTCTCTGTTGCCAACCGGCGTTCCGGCCGGAGTATCAGCAGCCTGAAACAGATTTTAATCGAAGCCTTCGAGCAAATAGAGTACCTTTATGAATCCAAGGGCGCGGTGACAGGCGTGCCCACCGGCTTTGCCGATTTTGACCGGATAACCGCGGGACTGCAACCCTCGGATCTGATTATCCTGGCGGCGCGGCCCAGTATGGGCAAGACCACCTTTGCCTTGAATATCGCAGAAAATGCGGCTGTCCGTTTGAATATCCCGGTGGCCATCTTCAGCCTGGAGATGTCCAAGGAACAGTTGGCCCTTAAACTCTTATGTGCGCAAGCCGGTGTGAATAACCAGCGTATCCGCACTGGGAACCTCTCGGAAGAGGATTGGCCCAGGCTCTCCCATGCCTTGGGGCGGCTTAGTGAAGCAAAGATCTTTATTGACGACTCCCCCAATATCTCCGCCTGGGAGATCAGGGCCAAAGCCAGGAGGATCAAGGCCGAACATGGCCTGGGCCTGATTATCATTGATTACCTCCAGTTGATGCAGAGCCGGTACCGGACGGAAAACCGGCAGCAGGAGGTCTCGGAGATCTCCCGCTCCCTGAAGGCATTGGCCAGGGAGTTGTCCACGCCCGTCCTCGCCCTTTCCCAGCTTTCCCGGGCGGTGGAACAACGGCCCGGCAAGAAACCGTCCCTCGCCGATCTGCGGGAGTCGGGCTCTTTGGAACAGGACGCGGATTTGGTCTGTTTCCTTTACCGGGAGGATTATTACGACCCGGAGACGGAGAAGAAGAATATCACCGAATTAATCGTGGCCAAGCATAGAAACGGGCCCACGGGCAAGGTGGAGTTCTACTTCCAGAAGGAGTTCAGCAAGTTTGTGAGTATTGAGAAATACCGGGATCTATAAAGCTGCCGGCGTAACCATGGTAATAACCATGGAAAAAAATAAGAACGGACGGAAATAATAAGGAGGGGCGCCCGGGAAACGGGCGCACCAATTTACAGACAGGCATAAACGCCACAGAGGCAAAGGCGATGTGTAGCAGAGCCCCGCGGGTACGGCGCCGGGCCTGCGCGCACGCGCCAACAGTTGGGAGAAGGTGTGAAAAGATGGGGAAAAGAACCGGGTGGCTTGTTGCCCTTATTCTCCTGGTTCTGGCAGCCGGTGTCACCTATTTTGCCCGGCCTTGGCGGACCCGGCGGCAGCTCGTCCCCGGGTCGCCGGCAGCCTCCGAGGTGACCCTCTACTTTGTCAACAAGGAATATATAACCACCGGCAACGAGGAACTCCCCAAATTACTGCCGTATACCAGAAAGATATGGGCTTACGGGGACGGCAGGGCCGGCAGGGAGAGCCTGGTCAGGGGTGTCCTTACGGAACTTAGGAAACCTCCCGCCGGCAGGGAGGTGACCACAGCGCTCCGTGACGATTTACGGATTACCGGGGTCCGAGTGGAAGAGACCACGGTTTATGTGGATTTTTCCTCCGACAACCTGCACGGGGGGTCCCTGGAAGAAATTTTACTGGTGGAGCAGGTGGTAACGACCCTTACCGGCCTGCCCGGCCTGGAAAAGGTCCAGTTTCTGGTGGACGGGGAACGCCGGGATACTCTCATGGGCCATATTAGTGCCGACGAGCCGCTGGGCCGGGAGGATCTGTAAGGATCGCGTGGTTAAATTTGTATAACTTTTTTTATTTTTTTGTTACAGACCGGAAAACGCCGGTTTTTTTCTGGTCAAAAACGACATGTTCCATTATAATATAAACAACCCAAAACGCGCGACTAAGCCGCGGGTGGTGCGGCTAAGGCGCAGGCGGGCGGTTATTTAAAGGACCGCCGCTAAAAAGAAAGATCCAAAGTTCAGGAGGAGGTTTGGTAGAATGGATTATTTTCTCAACGAGGTGCAATTGGAGATAAAAGAATTGGCCCACCGGATCGCCGAGGAAAAGGTCCGGCCGGTAGTGCGGGAATTGGATGAAAGCGGGGAGTTCCCGTGGGAGATCATGAAGGTTTTGGCCGATGCGGATCTTTTTGGCGTTTATATCCCCGAAGAATACGGCGGTCTCGGCGGCGGCGTCATGGAACAATTATTGGTGGTGGAAGAGCTAAGCCGGGTCTGCAGCGGGGTGGCGGTCAGCTACGCCGCCAGCGGGTTGGGGGCTTTTCCCATCCTTCTCTTTGGTAACGAAGAACAGAAGCAGAAATATATCCCGGATATCGCCGCCGGGAAAAAACTGGCCGCTTTTGCCCTCACTGAAGCCAATGCCGGGAGCGACGCGGCGGGCATAGAGACCACCGCCACGCTCGACGGGGATTATTATGTTTTGAACGGGACAAAACAGTGGATCACCAACGGCGGGGAAGCGGAGGTCTATACGGTAATTGCCATGACCGACAAAAAGAAGGGGAGCCGCGGCGCTAGCGCCTTTATTGTGGAAAAGGGGACTCCCGGCTTTTCCTTTGGTAAAAAAGAGGACAAGATGGGGATCAGGGCTTCGGCCACCAGGGAATTGATCTTTAGCGACTGCCGCATCCCCCGCGAGAACCTGCTGGGGCGGGAAGGCATGGGCTTTATCGTTGCCATGAAGACCCTGGACCGGACCAGGCCGGGTATTGGCGCCCAGGCGGTGGGGATCGCCCAGGGGGCCCTGGAAGAAGCCATCAAGTATTCCCGGGAGCGGGTCCAGTTTGGCCAGCCGATCTCTTCCTTCCAGGCGATCCAGCACATGCTGGCCGATATGGCCACCCAGATCGAGGCGGCCCGGGCGCTGGTCTATGCCACCGCGCGGATGATCGACAGCGGGGCCAAGGATTTCTCCAAGGAATCGGCCATGGCCAAGCTTTTTGCCTCAGATGTGGCGATGCGGGTAACCACCGACGCCGTCCAGATCTTTGGCGGGTACGGTTATATGAAGGAATACCCGGTGGAGAAGATGATGCGGGACGCCAAGATTACCCAGATTTATGAAGGAACCAACCAGATCCAGCGGAATGTCATCGCCCTGGAGCTGATTAAAGAATACGCCAGCAAGAAGAAGTAAAATCGCGCACGCGGGAAGAACACGCGCGGCGAGAAGAGGCAAGGTTGGGAGGAAGGCCATGAAGATTATCGTCTGTATCAAGCAGGTCCCCGATACGACCGAGGTTAAGATTAACAAGGAAACCAATACCTTGATCCGGGAAGGGGTCGCTTCGGTTATTAATCCCTTTGATCTGTATGCCATTGAAGAGGGGCTGCGGCTCCGGGAAGCCCACGGCGGGACCGTCACCGTCCTTTCCATGGGGCCGATGCAGGTGATCGATTCATTGCGGGAAGCCCTCAGCATGGGAGCGGACGAGGCGGTTTTACTCAGCGACCGGGCTTTCGCCGGCGCCGACACGCTGGCCACCGCCTATACTCTCTCGAAAGGTATAGAAAAGATCGGTTCTTACGACCTGATTATCTGTGGCAAGCAGGCGATTGACGGCGACACAGCCCAGGTCGGCCCGGAACTGGCGGAGATGCTGGAGATACCCCATGTCACGTATGTCCGGCGGATCCACGAAATTGCCGGCGGGCAGATTACGGTGGAACGGATGACCGAAGAGGGGTCGGAGAAGATCCGTTTCCCCCTGCCGGGCTTGATTACGGTGGTAAAAGAGATTAACGAGCCGCGGCTGCCGTCGATAAAAGGGAAGATGCGTGCCAAGAAGGCGGAGATTCCGGTCTGGTCCGCCGGCGACCTGGGGACCGACCCGGAGAAAACCGGCTTGAAAGGCTCACCCACCTGGGTAACGAAGGTTTTCACCCCGGAACAGAAGGGCGGCGGTGAAATCTTCGAGGGTGAAGTCGGGGAACAAGTGGCAAAACTGGTGCGCATGTTACGTGAGACCAAGATCGTCTAAGGGGGCCCGGAATTTATGAGTATCCGTGTGATTGAAGATAAATGTATCGGTTGCCGGCTCTGCGTTAAAGTTTGCCCTTTGGGGGCGATAACCGTTGTCGATAAAAAGGCCCGGATTGATCTGGATAAATGTGATCTCTGCGGCGCCTGTGTCACCGCGTGTGAAAAATTTCAAGCCATCGAGATTATCCGGGAGAAGGAAGCCGCCGGTGATCTCGACAGCTATCAAGGGGTCTGGGTCTTTGCCGAGCAGAAGGAGGGCATGGTGGCCGGTGTCACCCTGGAACTCCTGGGGGAAGGGAGAAAACTGGCTGATCAGTTGGGAACAACGCTCAGTACAGTCCTCCTGGGCAGTGGCATGGACCAGGCGGCCCAGGAACTGATCGCCCACGGGGCGGACCGGGTTTACCTGGCCGACTCCCCGCAACTGGCGGATTTTTTAGAGGATCCCTATGCCGAAGTGCTGACCGAGTTGTGCCGGGAGCACAAACCCGCCATTTTGCTGATGGGAGCGACGACCATCGGCCGTTCCCTCGCGCCGAAACTTGCGGCCCGCCTGCGGACCGGGTTGACCGCCGACTGTACGGGCCTGGCCATTGACGGGGAAACCAAGAACCTCCTGCAAACCAGGCCGGCTTTTGGCGGGAACCTGATGGCAACAATTATCTGCCCCAACCACCGGCCGCAGATGGCCACGGTCCGGCCGCGGGTCTTCCCCCCGGCCAAGCGGGATGAGAACCGCACCGGCGAGGTGGTCAGGTTGGATTACAGCGCCCGCCAACTGCTGCAGCGGGCGGAGTTGCTGGAGGTCTTGAAAGAAGCGGGAACCACGATTAACCTGGCGGAGGCCAATATCATAGTCGCCGGCGGGCGGGGCCTTTGTGACCAGAAGAATTTTGCCCTCATTCAAGAATTGGCCGATCTTCTAGGCGGCGCGGTCGGAGCCTCCCGGGCGGTGGTCGATGCCGGCTGGATCCCCTATGCCCACCAGGTGGGGCAGACCGGGAAGACCGTTTGCCCCAAGATCTATATCGCCTGCGGGATCCACGGCGCCGTACAACACCTGGTCGGGATGCAGTCTTCCGAGTTGATTATTGCAATTAACAAAAACCCGGAAGCCCCCATTTTCAAGGTGGCGGATTACGGGATCGTCGGCGATGTGCTGGAAGTGATTCCTGCATTGATTAAGGAGATCAAGAAGGCAAGAGGAGAGGCGTAGGAGAGCAAAGAGAGTTGGTGTTTTCACGACCTTCCGTTGCCGGCCGGGCGTAAGGCCCCGGCCGGAGCGGGGGGTTATTTTTTCCCCGTTTCCGTCCAGGAGACACCGGCAAGGCTGGAAAGGGCTTTGAAGAATTCCTCCCGGTTCTCTTCGGGGACGCGCACGCGCAAGGAGACCTGTTCCCCGTAGGTTGTTTCCTGGGTGGCAACCTGATAGGTGTGGAGAACCCCGTTTACCGGGGAGAGTTGGGCATAATCACAATTTAAAACCAGGGTGAAGCCGGGGACGATCCGTGCCTTGCCCGCCTTGGCCAGGACCTGCAGGGCCACCGAGTGGTAGGCGTCGATCAACCCCCGTACCCCGAGTTTTTTCCCCCCGAAGTACCGGGTGACCACAACCACGGTGTTGGTAAGGCCGGTCTTGCGGATGGCATTGAGGATGGGACGGCCGGCGGTACCCGGCGGTTCGCCATGGTCGTTATAGTAAAGAAGGGGTTCGTCGACGGCGCCCAGGGAATAGGCGTAGCAGTTATGGGTCGCTGTCGCATGTTCCTGGCGGATTTGGGCGATAAAATCCCGCGCTTCCTCTTCGGTGGCAACCGGGGCGGCGTGGCCGATAAAGACGGAGCGCTGGATCTTTTCTTCATGGGTCGCCCGCGCGGCAATGGTATAGTATGTCTCTGCCATGGCGGCCTCCCTCCGTCAATGGTTTTGACTCTGCCCCGGGCACCGGCTGGATTTTATCTTCGTCCGTGGGGAAATTAAGAAAAAACCCCCGCAGGAATTCCCGGGGGGAGTGGTTTTGAAGTTGGTGCCGAAGGCCGGACTCGAACCGGCACGCTTTTGAGGGCGGTAGATTTTGAGTCTACTGCGTCTGCCAATTCCGCCACTTCGGCTCATTGTCATTTTAGCAAAGAGAACGGCGGATGTCAAGTAGCCGGAAGTGCAAAAAAAGGCGGTGAAAACTCACCGCCTGGGTTAACCTGGTTATGCTCTTTTTTGACCTCGGTGGGCCTGGTGCGGGCCTGGCCGGAGAAAGCAGTAGCGAATTGCGGTGGATTTTGCCGGTGAAGGATGGGGACGGGTTTAAGTTTGGTTCTTGACTCTTAATTGCTTTGGCGATATTATTGTATGCGGCCGGTGAAAAAAGGGAAGTAGGCCGAAGGCCCAAAAACACGCAGGAAAAACGGGGGAGAAACCATGAAAAAATACGACGTGATCATTGTTGGCGGCGGCCCGGCGGGGATTTTTGCCGCTCTTGAACTGACCACGGCAACCAGGGAAATCTTGATCCTGGAAAAAGGGAAGAAATTGGCAAAACGCCACTGCCCGTCGAAGGAACAGGGTACCGCTTGTCTGGGTTGTCAACCCTGTTCTGTGGTGAGCGGGTGGGGCGGGGCCGGGGCCTTCAGCGACGGGAAGCTCACCCTCTCCGGAGAGGTCGGCGGCTTTCTCGACGAATACCTGACCAAGGAAGAGTTGTCCAAACTCATCCGCTATGTAGATGACGTCTATTTGCGCTTTGGCGCCCCGGCTCAGGTCTACGGGGAGGACGAGGAGACGATTACCCGGATTGAAAAGAAGGCCGTTCTCTCCGATCTCCGCTTTATTCCTTCACGCATCCGGCACTTGGGCTCCGGGCGCACGCTCGAAGTCCTGCAGGCGATGGAGGACTATCTGACCGGGCAAGGAGTGGAGATCCGTACGGAGGAGACCTGCGAAGAGTTGCTGGTGGAAAAGGGCCGGGTGACCGGGGTCCGGACCAACAGCGGCCTGGAGATCCCTGCAAGCTTTGTCATTTTGGCTCCCGGACGGCAGGGGGCAGGATGGCTGGCCGGCGAAGCAGCCCGTTTGGGACTGGAGACCCGGGTAAACCCGGTGGATATAGGGGTCCGGGTGGAACTGCCGGCAGAGGTAATGGGCGAGCTCACCTCCGTACTCTATGAGGGGAAATTCGTCTTTTATTCCCGGTTCTTTGAGGACCGGGTCCGGACCTTTTGCATGTGCCCCCACGGCGAGGTGGTAATGGAGAATAATGACGGGTTGATTACAGTGAACGGCCACAGCCACGCCCATAAGAAGACCCCCTATACCAATTTTGCCCTTTTGGTGAGCAAGACTTTTACAGAGCCTTTCAAGGAGCCAATCAAGTACGGGCGGTATATTGCCGGCCTGGCCAATCTTTTGGGCGGCGGGGTCCTCCTCCAGCGCCTGGGGGATCTGCAGGCCGGGCGGAGGTCGACCCCGGAAAGGATTAAAAAGGGACTGGTCAGGCCAACCCTGAAGGAGGCCACTCCCGGCGATCTCAGTTTGGTCTTGCCCTACCGCCACCTCCGGGCGGTCTTGGAGATGCTGGAGGCCCTGGACGGCATCGCCCCGGGAGTGAACTCCCGGAACACCCTGCTTTACGGGGTGGAAGTCAAGTTCTACTCTTCCCGCCTGGAACTCAGCAACAGCCTGGAGACGGAGATCGAGAACCTTTTTGCCGCCGGTGACGGGGCCGGTGTGACCCGGGGTTTGATGCAGGCTTCGGTCTCGGGCGTGGTCGCGGGGAGGGAGATCATGAAGCGGCTTTGAGTCTTTACTGGCCTTCCGGTGCGAGCTTTATAAAAAAGGTGTAAATGACATCTGTGGGCCGGGGGACGGGAACGTTGCTTAAGACAAGAGAGCCGTAAACAGTTGCCATCAACCATAAGATGGTAAATACCAGCAGTGTACGGCGTTGTTGCTCCCGGATCAACAGGGGAACCTGGTAGAGAGCGATTAAAATCATAACCAGCCACAGGCCAATCAAGATCCTCTCTCCTTATTTAGCTTTACTTGCCTGGGGGAGAGGTGAAGATCATCCCTGAACGCTTGATGGGGGCTTCCACCAGAAATTCCACAGACAACTGGCAAAAGGCCTCTTCCCACCGGCCGGCCAGATCTTCCTCCCACAGGCGGGGAAATCTCCGGTAGATGGCATTGCCAAAGCCGAAGATGTCGGCTTTCAGCTCTTTGGCACGGGCAAACGAGCGCTCGCATTCGCGGCGGATCGATTCGGCAAAGCGGTTTTCCAGGGTTTGATCAAAATCCTTGTCCAAGCGGGGGGTTTCGCCGGGAGAGACCACCAGGTCCTGGAGGCGTCCCTCAGTCATGATCTCAACGGTTATCATTACCTCCCCGCCGTTGATTTTTGGTTCGATTTTTGACTGCATTTTTATGATTTCAATGGTGGCCAGGCCCTTTTTTCCTGGCAGTTCGATGATGACCGCCCCTCTCTCCAGGGTGTTCCTGATCCAGTTTTGACCCCTGGTTTCATGACCGTCCATCCAGCCGACCATTTTTTCTCCGCGAAAGACGGCGGCCCCGGTGACTTCAGCTGGAGCCCCCGGCGGGTGTTTTTGCCCCGGGCTTTCTTGGCCTTGGCTTTGCTGGTCTTCGCCTTGCTTGCCTTGGCCGGCTTCTTGGGAAAGGACTTTCAGCCGGGCCAGGATCATTTCCTCGCCGGGCCTGGTGAATTCAATAAACTTCGTTAGCAACCGGGAATCGGGGATGATCGACCGTTCGATACTGGTAATCCGCAGAAGGCGGTCGATGGCAGTTGAGGGTAAAAACTCTAGAGGGAAATCGGCGCGCAGGAGTTCTTCCAAATCCCCATCCACCACCGCCGTTTGTATATTGGCGCGCAGTTCCCGGTGTCTTTGGAAAAGCTCCAGTACCGGCCAGATCCCTGCACGAGCCAATCTTTCCGAGAAAAGCAGGACCAGTATGTGGGAGAACCGGATCTGCCGGCTGGTCCCCTGACTGAGGTTCAAGACGGCCTCAAAAGGCGTGCGGCCACGGGCGGAATGGACCCAAAAGGGCAGTTTCTCCCCGCCGCCACCGCTGCCGGTTCCGACGTCCCCGCCGCCCTGGAAGAGCGGGTTAGCCAGCACAACGATGGCTTTGTACATATTTTCCTCGTCCAGATCAAAGGCGAGCAGCAGGGAACTGGCCAGCCACTCCGGTTCCCGGTTATCCCAGCACCCGGAGGCAAAAAGGGAAAGCAAACAGAGAACGGCAGTGGTTTTTAGAAAATGACGGCCTGGCATGGGCATAAGTCACCCTGGTTTTATTGTTTTCATCTTCATCCAGGTTTTATCCGGCGCTTTTTAATATATTTTTTTTCTCCCCGGCCGGCATGGCGGATCAGATAGGCTGCCCAAAGCAGCAGGTAGGGAAGGATAGTAGTAGTCATGGAGTAGGGAAAGAAGATCTGGGGTTGAAAAAATTTAACTAAATCAAGGAGATCATCGTAGGTATGGACGGATAAAATGACCCAGAGGACCGCCATGGGGCCAATCAACGGCCGGTAGTCGTGGATTTTTGCGATCTGTGAAACCCCCCGGGCGCCGCAATACAAAAAGACAGCAAGATTAATAAATATGCCCATGCCCCAGGCTATCACCACCAAGGCCTCGATCCGTTCGATAAAGCGGCTGATCTCAATGGCCCTGGTCATGAGGAAGAATGGGAAAATCGAGCTGGAACCTATTTTTGGCCCGAGGACGCCGACGACTGTGATAGAGGAGAGGATTAGGACTGTTCCGGAGAGGAGGGCGGCCAAAACTGCGGAGGTTACGGCTTTACGCGGTGTGGTCAAAGTGGGAACCAAGATCCCGAGGACGAGGCTTTGGTTGCCTAACGCGGCAGGAGTAAGCGCGCTGGAGAAGACCGGGCCAAAGCCCCGGCTCAGGACCGGCTGGAGATTGATATGATCAAAGGCTTTGACAGCCCCGAGCAAACTGGCGGTGATGAAAAAAATATAAAAAAAGATTAAAGCATCAGCGGTGCGGGCGATGGTTTCAATGCCCAGGACGGCGGCGACAGCGGCCAGCAAAACCATGGAGGAGACAAGGAAGATTAAAGGAGTAAGGGGGAAGAGCCCGGTATTTAAGAGTTCGGCGTAGATCCGGACCTCCGTGGCGGCGGTATAAAGAAAGGTCCAGAGAAAGAAGAAAGAGATTATGGTGCCGCCGGTTTTGCCCAATAGCTTCCGGCTGTATTCGATGACGGTTTCTTCGGGAAACTTAACCGCCAGACCACCGATGAGCAGGATCGTAAGGAGAGTCGCGGGCAGGCTGACAATAGCCGACAGCCAGGCGTCCTGTTCGGCTGTACCGGTGGTGAGCACCGGGAGGGTGGCAATGGTAACGGTGGAACGGATCATAAAAAGCATAAAAACAAGCTGGCGGTTGTGGATCTTCTCAGTGGTCATTTTTCCTCCCTTTCCCGGCTTTTTCTTTTTCCTCTTCTTCAATACCGGGCCGCGGCTGTTGACCCCTGGCCTGGCGCAGCGGTTCTCTCGCCCCCAGCAACAGGGGGCGGGTATCCATCCGCCACCGCCAGATACGGAGGTGTAAGTCCTTAAAACTCTGCAGGATCAGGGGGCTCATGGGCGCAAGGTAGGGATAGCCGAACGAACGGATACTGGAGGTATAAATAAGGACCAGCAGCGCGCCGAATTGCACGCCAAAAAGGCCAAAGGCCCCGCCAAGCAGGATGAAGATGAACCGGAGGAGCCGGCCGGCAATGCCAAACGAGAAATTGGGCACAGTAAAAGAGGCGATGGCCGTCAAGGAGACCACGATTACGACCGGGGGCGAGACCAGCCCGGCACGGATGGCCGCATCCCCCAGGACCAGGGCGCCGACGATACTGATGGCCGGGCCGATGGCCCGNGGCAGACGGANCCCGGCTTCACGTAAAAGCTCAAAGAGGAGTTCCATCAGGAAAACNTCTGCCACTACGGGGAAGGGCACCCCCTCCTTGGCGGCGGCGATCCGTAGCAGCAACTGGGCTTGGAGCAGTTCATTATGGAAGGTGATAACCGCCACATAAATACCGGGCAGGAGAATGGAAGCACCGAAGGCGAGATAGCGGACGACCCGGAGGAAAGTACCGATATGCATGGTCTCATAATAATCATCCGGGGCCTGCAGCAGCATGGGGAAGTCCATCGGTACGACCAGGACAAAAGGGGTATTTTCTGTTACAATCGCCACCCTGCCTTCGAGAAGGCAGCCGGCTACCCGGTCCGGCCGCTCGGTCTGGAAGGTGAGGGGGAAGACGCTGAACGGGTTGTCTTCGATAAAATCTTCGATGTAGCCGCTTTCCAGGATGGCATCGGTTTTAATCCGGCTCACCCGCTGCCGCACCTCCTGGACGAGTTCTTCGCTGGCCAGGCCTTTGATATAAAGGATACCTACTTTGGTCCGGCTCAGGCTGCCGAGGGTGAGTTCCTCCAGCCAGAGGTTGGGGGTTTTAATTCTCTTCCGGATCAGGGCGATATTTGTATAAAAACTTTCAATAAAACCGTCNCGCGGGCCGCGGATGGAGGTTTCGGCTGAAGGTTCCTCAANANTCCGGTACCGGAAATCCCCGGTGTCACAGGCCAGGCCCGTGGCGCTGCCGTGGCAGAGAATGACGGAGTAGCCGTTGGTCAGGGCGTTCCAGAGGTCGTCCACGGTTTTNACTTCTTTTATCTCCGCCGACTGCAGCAGGCGCCNGCGGAACTCCTGGAGCAAGTTGGGACCGGCGCCTTTGCCCACCGGAGCCTGGAAGGAACCCAGGCCGAGCATGCGCAGGATATTTTCAAAGAGCTTATTGTCGATAAACCCTTCCAGATGGAGAAGGGCAATCTCCACTTGTTCCCGCCCGGTTTTGAATTCCCGGATGGCCAGATCCCCGGGGGCGCCGGTGATCTCCCGGATCATCTTTAAGTTTTCGCGCAGGGATTTTGTTAGCGAAAGAGATTTNGCCGCCGCNTCCCGTTCACTAATGTCTAAACTGCTGTCCGTAAAGTCTTCCCCGTTTTCTTCGGCAAGTTCTTTTTTTNCCGTACGGTTTTTCTTGCCAAGCAGAGCATTGAGCCATTTCACCCTATCACCTCCGGAGGCTTCAGGCTTCGGTTAATATTCCCCGGGTTAACCGGGAATATGCTTTTGCCCCGTCCCGTGCCGGGCGCA
>JGI24713J26584_10000838_pt1 | contig 23032 bp, 35 predicted proteins | sample BioPla4DNA1_FD_26584 | JGI IMG/M metagenome (IMG submission 26584) | reverse complement strand
AAGTAAACGTTGCTTTTCCATGGCTAAAAGATATTCACCAGAAATATTGCCAACAGCCAGATGATGACTATGGCTACAAGCGGTGAATAGTCAAACCCTGCCTTACTACTGTCAATTATCCTTCCCAGCGGAACAAGAACCGGTTCCGTCAACTGGTAAACCAAATTCACAGGCGGATAGGCCCCGGGACTCAATTTAAGCAAATTGAAGATAAACCTTAGGAACAAGACGATATTATAGAGGTTGGAAAAGATCTTGATGAATATCTTCACCAATACCTTCAACATTTTCATCCCCGGATCCCTCCTTTATTTCTCCCCGGCGCACCGCAAAGTACTATCCCACTATTAGCCTAATTCGTCCGCCCGTTTTTTTGCGGCATAGACCGCCTGCATAATGGCGCCGGCAAAACCGTTCTTCTCCAACTCCAACAGCCCGGCGATGGTGGTCCCCCCGGGAGAGGTCACCATCTCCCGTAAAACAACCGGGTGTTCCCCTGATTCCGCCGCCATTTTCGCGCTGCCGAGCAGCGTCTGGAGGGCCAGTTCACCAGCGAGCGGGCGGGGCAGGCCGGCCAGGACCCCGGCGTCGGTCAGCGCAGCCAGGAAACTGAAGACAAAGCCCGGGCCACTGCCGGAAACGGCGGTTACCGCATTCATCATCTCCTCATCAACCAGCACGACACGGCCAAAGGCCTGCAAGATCTCTTTTCCCCAGGCCAGATCTTCTTCCCGCGCCGATTTTCCGGGCGCCAGAGCGGTAATACCCGCCCGGACCAGAGCCGCCACATTGGGCATGGCCCGGAGAACGCAGGCACCGGGCAGGAGTTTTTCCAGCCGGGCGGTGGAATACCCCGCAACGATTGAGAGCAGGGGCACTCCGGAAGGGAATTCTATACCCTGCAGGGCCTCCTCCACCTTTTGTGGTTTTACCGCCAAAATCACCGCTTCAGCCCCTGCCACCATAGCGGGGTTCTCTGGAAAAACTGTAATCCCCAAGGCAGAAAGCTCCTGCCGGCGGACGGGATCCGGATCGGCAACCATAATCTTTTCTTCCGGGTAATCCTGATGCAGGAGGCCTTTGATCATCGCCGTCGCCATCTTGCCCCCGCCAATAAACCCGAGCGTACGCCGCAAAAATCCAACCTCCTAACGTTTAAATTTATCCGTAGTGAAGAATTGCTCCTCTTTAATCTCCCTTAATTCAGAAAGTTTAGCTAATTCCGACCGTGACGGCAGCGCCACCTCCACATTGGGCGGGGCAAACAGCATTATTGAGCCGCTGACCTTTTGTACTGTTCCGTCCAGGGCAAAAACCGCCCCGCCGACAAAATCCGTAATCCGCCGGGCCAGCCCTTTATCGATCTCTTCCATATTTAAAATCACCGGGCGCCTGGCTTTCAGATGATTAACGATGGCCTGCACGTCATCAAAACTTAGCGGTTCAAAGACAACCAGCTTTATGTTGTTATCCGGGTGGGGAAGGCTGACCACCTTTCCCCGTTCTTTTCCGCTTTTTACCGGTTTTGCTTCCGCAGGTTCATCCAGGTAAACCTCTTCAACGATCTCCTCCGTCTCGATGCCCAAGAGGTTCATCACTCTTTCCAGGAAACCTTTTTTTACTTCCGTCTGTTCCCAGTTCTCGCCGTTATCCCAGTTTTTCATCTCATCCCTCCTCGGAGGTTTGAAATAGCACGGAACCGACCCGGATCATCGTGGCCCCCTCTTCCACAGCCACCTCAAAGTCATTGCTCATCCCCATGGACAAATGCTGCCAATCCCCTCCCGGTTGAAACCTGCGGGCTACCTCCTGGTGCAACTCCCGGAGCCGGGCAAAGACCGGCCGGACCTCTTCGGCCCGGGGGACCAGCGGCGCCATGGTCATCAACCCTTGCAGGCTAAGCCCGGGCAAGTCCTTAATTTCCCCGTAGAAATCGAGGAGTTCTTCCGGGGCCAGGCCGTGCTTGGTCTCTTCCCCGGCAACATTGACTTGGATCAAAACGGGGGTCTTTCTTCCCCTTTTTAAACTCTCTTTATTGATCTCCTCCGCCAATTCCAGGCGGTCCAGGGAATGAATAAAAGCGAAATTCTCTACCACCCGGCGGACTTTATTCCTTTGCAGGGTGCCGATCATATGCCACCGGAAAAGCCGGGCCTCGTCGCCAAGGGCCTCTTGTTTCCTGAGGGCGTCCTGTACCCGGTTCTCGCCGATCTCTATTACCCCCAATGCCGCCAGGGCCCGAACCTCCTCCGGCCCCACGGTTTTGGTGACGGCAACCAAGAGTACTTCCCGGGGCGGCCCCCCCGCCCGTATCAGGGCCCGGTCGACCCTCTCCCGGACATTTTGCAAATTCTCCGCTAAACCCATCTATAAGTAAACCTCCTCGGTGCTCATGACTCGTAACTCGGTTGCTAATTGGCATTCCAAGTGATCATGTTTTGGTTTGTTACCCGTCTTTTGTTACGTGGGATCATGATTTGCAACTCGCGTTCGTGGTTGGTCATTCGGCTCCAGTACTACGCCATAACTGCCGGTTATGCAGAAAATCAGACCCGGGCCCGGCGCCTCACCCCAGCGCGCCGGGGGGACGCCCTTGCCGGATTGCCGGCAGGCTGACCCTCAGTCCCAGCCAGCGGCGTTAGGAGCGAGCAGGGCAAGGCGCGAGGGAGGACGGAGCGCAGATAATACTCGATGTATATCGAGCACCGCCCGGACCGAGCAACGCAGCCATGCGTACGCGCGCGTAGCGCGCGACTAATAACGTCGCGTCTGCCGGCAATCCGGCAAAAAGCCATCATCTCGCCCCATGCCACTAATTGCCCGTCCGCTGCTCGTTAACCGTCACTTTACCCATCTATCTATTAAAGAACGCGCTTTTTATCCAACCGTTCCTTTTATAGCCACGGTTATATACCGCCCCAAGCCCTTGTTCTGCTGTGTATCACTGCGGAAAGGGCTTCGTCAATAAAAGACGGGGGTGCCAAAATCAAGTTGGTCCACGACCGCCCACCGGTCATCCATACTCAAGACTTCAACGGGGATCTCCTTTTTTGTCCCCCGCAAACTACCATATACCTTCCACCCTGTCCCGTCATCATAGTGCAGGGCCGAACGGGGGACCCGTACCCCCCGGGTCCGGGAATAAACCAAATAAACAGTGAAGATCCTCTGCTGCAACAACTCGGGGCGCATGGATTTCTCTTCAAAAAGCCAAAACTCCTCGTCCCCCAACCGGCAAGAGCCGGTAAAAGTCACCGGGTACTCCTCTTCCCGGATCCGCAACCAACAGCGGCTCCCCTTTTCCGGGGGATGCAGGTTCTTTCCTTTTGGCGCCTCCACGAGCAAAGTTTGGTGGAAACCGTAAATAACCTTCCCCACATAGTCGCCTTTTTCCAAAGACCGGCTGAACGGGCCTGTTACGGGGGAACGGGTCTTAAAAGGGTTCTTCCCTGTGGCTTCCAGATCCTTAAGGGTGATTTCTTCCCACCCGTCAATCCCGGTGGAAAAAACCCCGGCCTCTTCCGCCCTGACCAACCGGTAATAATCCTGCCAACCGGTTATGGTCTGCAAATTCGTCTCCTCGATTACAGCCTGCCTGACAGCGAGGAGGTTTTCTTTTATCGCCTTGAGTTCCTGCTCTACCGGAACCCCGTTGCCTGCCGGCAGGCCGTGTCTTTTCTGGGCGGCAAAAAAAGCCATGTCCTTTTCGACCGCTTCCAGTTCCCTGTCCAGACGGTGCAGCCGCTCACTTACCACCCGGAAGACTTCCCGCCATTCTCCCTTGAGTTGCCGGCTGAAAACCGGGTTTACCACCTCCGCCACCGCCTGGTCCTTTTGGACCTTGGTCCCCCCGGCAACCAGTAAACGGAATTCACCGGCAATCGGGGTGGTGACGGGAATCTCATCCCGTAAAGCAAAGGCCTTCACCCAGGCGCCGTGTTCAACGGTGCCCCAGTCTGCCACGGTCACCCGGGGAAAAAGATAATCGGCAAAGAACGAAAGCAACGGGACGAAAAGAACCATCCCAATCACGGCCAGTAAAATCCGGGGAAGTCTCCTGCCTACCCTGATCAAGAACCCCAAAACCGAATTGGGCCTTATTACCAGCCGTTTCATAGGGCCTCTCTCCTCAACCTCCAGTTCCACTAGGAAACTTCGCTAAACACCCTCTTTTTCCTGCTTGTTCCTAGCGTTCTTTCAGGACGGCCAAGGATAACATCCGGCCGGTCTCCCCCTGGTCGCGGCGGTAGGAAAAGAACTCCTCCCGCCGGCAGGATGTGCAGACCCCGGCCAGATCTATATTCCCCTTGGAAAGGCCGGCTTTTCGCAAGAGATCCCGGTTAATCCCGGCCAGGTCCAAGCGGCCCGCCGGCGGTTCCGGGCCGAAGAGATCCGGCCAGCGGCTGTAAAAAAGGTCGACCCTTTCCTGCGGTACCCGGTAACAGCATTCGCCGATGGCCGGCCCGATTGCCGCCCAGCAATCCGCCGGGTCTGTTTGGTACTCGGCCCCCATCGTTTCCAGCGCGTTAAAAACAATCCCGGCCAGGGTTCCCCGCCACCCGGCATGAACCGCTGCCACAACCCGGTGGACCGGATCGACGATTATTACCGGGACGCAATCGGCGTGAACCGTTGTCAGGGCAACCCCGGGCAAGGCAGTAACCAACCCGTCGGCCTCCGCTAACTCCGCCCCCGCAGGCGCGGCCTCTTTCTCCCGGATCACCAAGACCTTTCGCCCATGGACCTGCTTGACACCGCGCACCTTCTCCGGGGTAAGCCCAAAAACCGAGAAAAACCTCTCCCGGTTCGCCGCCACCCTGGACGGCAAATCCCCGGTGGCCAACCCCAGGTTCAATGTGGCATAGGGCCCGGTACTGCACCCGCCGGTCCGTGTCGAAAAACCCTGGGTTAACCAGGGCAATCCGAGCAGGAGTTCCGACCGGTAGATCCTTAAATCTCCGTCGGCCTTAACTAGCCAGGCGATTATTCTCCCTCCCCCCGGGCCTTATCCCATAGGACAATCTCCCCGCGCGCCAGTGAAGGCTGGACTTTAATAATCCTCTGATTGCGGGAACCGCGGAAAACCAACCCTTCCTCCTTCTCGTCTTGCCGGAAAGGCCCGTCAACCACAAGCTCGAGATGGGTCAATAATTCCTTTACCGTTCCTGAGGGAAGGGAAAGAATCTCCTCCCAGGTATAACCGGTATATAGCAGAACATTGCCACCGCGGGCCCGGGCCATCCGGGCAAGGGCCAAGGCGGCGGCAGGCTGCAACAGGGGTTCCCCGCCGGTAAGCGTAATCCCGGACAGCAAAGGGTTTTCATCGTACCCCAGGGCTGCCCAGATTTCTTCTGCAGTGGCCTCATAGCCCCCGTTGGGGTCCCAGGTTTCCGGGTTATGGCACCCGGGGCACTGGTGGGGGCAGCCTTGGAAAAAAACCACCGCCCGCAGTCCGGGACCGTCAACAACACTTTCCTTCACAATCCCGGCAATTCTCATTTTTTTCAGATTTTTTCCAGAAAATCCCGGCATGTGGCTCCCCCTTTTCGTCAAAAAAGAAAAATATCGATCAAAATTTGGCACGTAAATAATGGCTCTCCACAATTTCCACAGAGTTATCCACAGGCAAATGCCAGTTAACAAGTGGTGTTTTCAATTTAATTCACATTTTCCACATACCAGTCAACAAAAAAATTAAAAAACGAAACCGCGATTTAGCTGGGCCTTAAAATTTTTATCCACAAAAAAAAACTACCGTTGCGGATTGCAGTCCCTTCACTCCTGTAATTTCCAAGACAATCTGGGAAAAGCCGGCAAATCCAAAGGAGAGGGACCACTCTTCTGGAAATGGAAATAACCGGCTGCAGCCACCATGGCGGCGTTATCAGTACAGAGTTCCAGCGGCGGGCAGAAAAACCTGACTTCCCGCGCTGCCGCCTCCCGGGCGAAGCCTTTCCTTAACTCCCCATTGGCGGCTACACCCCCGGAGAGCAGGACTGTTTTTATGCCCAACTCATCCACAGCCCGGAAGGTCCTCTCCAGCAAGATCGTGACAACCTGCTGTTGAAAGGTGGCCGCCAGATCCGCCACGGGCAATTCCTGGTTTTTCTGCCGGTAACGGTGAACCCGGTTGATTACGGCCGTCTTCAGCCCGCTGAAGCTGAAGTCATACGTCCCGGCCAGGGAATCGGTGCGGATCAGCGGGCTTCCGGGCTTTCCCTGCCGTGCCGCTTTTTCCAGATACGGCCCTCCGGGGTAACCCAAACCCAACACCCGGGCCACTTTATCAAAGGCCTCCCCGGCGGCGTCATCCCGGGTTCGTCCCAAAATCCGGTATTTCCCGTGATCTTCCATATAAACCAGGTCCGTGTGCCCGCCGGAAACGGTTAAGCAGAGCAAGGGCGGGGCGAGATCCGGGTGGGCCAGGAAATTCGCGTAAATATGGGCTTCCAGGTGGTTAACCCCGCAAAAAGGTTTGCTGCTCCCCAAGGCCAAAGCCTTGGCAAAGGAGAGCCCCACCAGCAGGCCGCCGATGAGCCCCGGACCGCACGTCGCCGCCACCAGCCCGATCTCCTTCAGGCTTACGCCAGCCTCGCGGAGAGCGGCACCGGTTACATGTAAAATTCCTTCCAGATGGCTGCGGGCCGCCAGTTCCGGGACAACCCCGCCGAACTTCGCATGTTGTTCAACCTGGGAAAGGAGGACATTACTCCGGATCTTTCTCCCGTCCTCCACCACAGCCGCGCCTGTCTCGTCACAGGACGTCTCAATCCCCAATACCAGCATCTTTTTCAGGCCTCCTGCCAAAGCGCCGGCGCCGGCCAGTGCCTTTCAATGGCACCGGCCGCAAAGACCGGTTGTCTTTGCGCACGCCGTCTTAGTCCAATTCCTTCCACATAATCAGGGCATCCTCTTGGTCATCTTGGTAGTAGCGGGGGCGCACCCCCACCTGTATAAAGCCAAACTCCGCGTATAATTTCTGCGCCGCCAGGTTACTCCTGCGGACTTCCAGGGTAAAACGGCGAAGCCCTTGTTTTTTTCCTGTCTGGATCAGGCTGTTTAATAATAAACGCCCGATCCCCCGGCGCCGGTACGCAGGATGGACGGCCAGGTTGGTGATGTGCCCCTCGTCAAATATAAGCCACATCCCGGTATAACCACAGATCATGTCGTTATCCCGTGCCACCAGGTAAATCGCGTGCCTATTATTGAGCTCACTGACAAAAGCCTGTTTCGACCAGGGGATCGGGAACGACAGTTTCTCAATAACCAAAACATCAGGTATATCTCGCAATTGCATGGGTTCTACCGCCACTGCCACTCCTCATTCTCCTTTCCCCCAGCGAATTTCTGCTTCTGTCCGCTGAAGGTAAAGCGGCAGGCAGGTATAGAGTTCGTCTTCGTTCCTTTCTTGCCGGTGCAGAAGGCCCAAGAAAGCGACAATTCCTCCGCTTACCTGATCTGTTTCCCCTTCCCCCCGGAAGACAGCAGCGGGGCCAAGGGCGGTTGTAATCTCTTCCCGGTAAAGGCGGGCGCCGTCGCCCAGAAACAACACGGGGAGTTTCTCCTTCTTCAACATGGCAATAAGTTCCGGCAAAGGGCAGATTTCCGCCGGTCTCAGTTCGACCCAGTTGCCTTGTTCTTTACGTAGATAAAGCGCGGTATAGACCATCCCCCGGCGGGCATCCAAAACCGGGCAGACTAAACCCGGCCACCCCGGGTTATTCGCCGCCAGGGCCATGAGGGTACTGACGCCCACCAAAGGAATACCCAGGGAATAGGCGAGCCCTTTGGCGATCGCCAGCCCGACCCGGATCCCCGTATAGGACCCGGGGCCCCGGCCAACGGCTACCAGATCCAAGTATTCCGGGCGCCAGCCAACCACACGCAAGGCTTTATCAATCAATGCGGGTATCCGCTCCCCGCCCCCCGGCCGGATTGGGATCTTCTCTTCATAGAGGAGATGCCCGCCGTCGATCAACCCGACCGCACCGAAGGGCAATGCCGTATCAAGTCCTAAAACCCGCATTTTTCTGCCAACTCCTTGAGAAGAAGCCGGTACGGTTCGCCATGCGGGAGAAAGACGATCTCACGCTCGTCCTCTTTTTCCCCATAAGCAAAACGGATCTCCAGGTAATCCCCGGGAAAAAGATGCCTGGCCACTTCTCCCCATTCCACCGCCACTACGGCCTCTTCATCCAGTATTTCTTCCAACCCCAAAACCGCCGTCTCCTCCGGCCGGGAGAGCCGGTAAAGATCCAAGTGATAAAGGGGAAGCCGCCCTTCGTATTTATGGAGCAGGGCAAAGGAAGGGCTCGTCGCCAGTTCGTCACTTTCCAAACCCCGGCTGAGCCCGCGCGTAAAAAGGGTCTTTCCTGAGCCCAACTCCCCGGATAAAAAAAGAAAAGTACCCGGTGGTAAGATTTGCCCCAGAAAAAAGCCGAGTTCTTCAGTTTCCTGGGGGCCTGCCACCCGTACCCGTAAGGACCCTTCCCTCTCAACTCTCCCCTCCACGGGGCCTCCTCCTCGCATTTTTTTATTTTCTTTAATGTCAAGAGTAGCACAACGGTTAATATCCGTCAAGGTGAAGCGGGGAAAAACCCGCCCGCGCCGCTGCGCTACAAATAAAGGCCTTAAACAACCGCCGGGCGCCGGGGCTTTTCAACCGTTCGGGATGCCACTGGACTGCCAGGAGAAAAGGGCCGTCTTGCGCCTCCAGCGCTTCCACCACTCCATCCCCGCTCCGGGCCGCGACGATCAATCCCGGGGCTGGTTCCTTTACCGCCTGGTGGTGAAGGGAGTTCGTCCAAATCCTCTTCCTTTTTATTATTCTCGCCAAGAGGGTTCCTTCCTCCACCCACACCCGGTGGCTGACCTTTTCCGCCGGCGCCTCCTGCCGGTGGGAGACCCGGAGTTGTGCCGGGAGATCCTGGTACAAACTGCCGCCAAGCGCCACATTGGTAATCTGCAGCCCCCGGCAGATCCCAAAGACCGGAATGGCGTGACGGAGAGCCTCCCGGACCAGGAAGATCTCCCAGGCGTCCCGGTGCCGGTCCACACTGTCCAGGGGAAAGAGTTCCTCCTCCCCGTATAGCTGCGGATCGGGATCACCCCCGCCGCTGAAGAGAAGCCCGTGGCAGGCCGCAGCCGGCAGCCGCTCCCGGACGGCCAGTGCCGGCAAGAGCAAGGGGATCCCGCCGGCCTCTTCCACCGCTGTAATGTAGGCGGCGGCCAGGCGGTATTCGGGAACGCCCGTCCCGGCCCCGGTAACCCGGCGGCAAGTAATACCGATTACCGGCCGCATCTTCTCACCTCCAGCAGAGATCAGATTAAAAATATGGGCCTGCCGGAAAATATTAACGGAGGTATTGCAGTATATTAACGGAAGCACTGTTCATTATGGGAGGCATTGTTCTATATTAACAGAGGCTCTGATCTATGCTGGAATATACAGGAGTTTAATCTTTATTGGAAACATCAACCGGGGGATAATCCACTTTAACCAGGCAAAGCCCGTGCGGGAGCGCAGGCGGCCCGCATGCCGCCCGGTTTTTTTCCTCAAGGACCAGCCGGATCTCTTCCGGCGTCATCTTTCCCCTGCCGGCCAAAAGCAGCGTACCCACGATGTTCCGGGCCATCTTGTAAAGGAAACCGTCAGCTTCCAGGATAAAGATTAATTCATCATCTTTCTCTGTAATCTCCAGGCGCATGAGGTTTCGTACTGTACTCTTCACCGGGGAGCCGGCCGCGGCAAAGGCGGCAAAATCCTTCCGCCCCACAAGATAGGAGGCGGCCTTTCGCATCGGTTCCAATGCCAGTTCATCCGGGCAGTGCAGGCAATAATTGCGGCGGAGGACATCCGGCCATGGCCGGCGCAAAACGCGGTACTGGTAAACCTTGCTCTTCGCATGGTAACGGGCGTGAAACTCCAGCGGGACCTGCTCAACCTGCCAGGCCACCACATCCCGGGGGAGCTTACTGTTCAGGGCGGCCAGCCACCGGTCAACCGGGATCCTGCTGCCGGTCACGACGTTTATCACCTGGCCGTAGGCGTGGACCCCGGTATCCGTCCGTCCAGCCGCAATCAGCCGCGGGTATTCCCCGGTCAGCTTATAAAAGGCTTCTTCCAGAACTCCCTGGACGGTCCTTTCCCCGGCCGCCTGCCGTTGGAAGCCGGCAAACCCCGTGCCGTCGTAGGCAATGGTGAATTTCAGGTTGATCCTCTTCTCCCCATCTTTTTTCATATCCGTCACCTCAACCAGAAACCCCCGCCGTCACCCGGCGATCCAGCGCCAGGCCAGCCCCGCCAGGAAAAACAGGAAAGAAAGCCCGGCGGAGAATGTGTCCCCTCTTTCCCATTCCAGCTCGACGTGGGAAGTACGAAAAGCCCCGGGCACAAACCCCCTGGCCTCCATGGCCTGGGTCAATTCCCCGGAGCGCCGCAAAACTGATAAAAAAAGCGGGATCACCATGGCCAGCAGCCCCTTGATCTTCCGGTCCCACCGCTGGCGGCGGAAGTCCACCCCCCGGGCGCGCTGGGCCAGGGTAATCTCACCGGCCTCTTCCAGCAAAAGCGGGAAAAAACGCAAGGCCATCCCGATGACCAAAGCAATTTCCTCCACTGGCAACCACCGGCGCAACGGGCGAAGGAAGGCGGCAATCCCCCTCACCATCAGCATCGGCTCGGTAGTCCCCATCAGCCAGGCCCCGCCCAGGAGCAGGCTGGCCAGGCGGAAAAAATAGGCGCTAGCAAGGTACAGTCCGTAATCGGTAAGGGTGAACCCGGCCACCCTGACCAGGGGGTTCCCCGCCCGGGTCAAGAACAGATTAAGCAGGAAAATCAGGCCTAAGAGCCAGCGGAAGGAATGGAGGGTCCGTAAGACCCAAATACCGGGAAGGCGGGCGGTGAGAAACAACCCCAGGCAAACGGCGAAGACCAATACCTGCCACCATAAATCCTTTGCCAAAAGCGCCATGGCCACCAAAACCGCCAGGACAAAAACTTTCACCCTGGGGTCCCGCCGGTGCCAAAAGGACGCCACCGGATAATACCGGCCAAAAACCATCAACCCACACCCTCCTCCGCTAACACGGCCTTCCCCAAACCCAATCCTGCTTTCTCGCACCTCACACCCTACCCTAGCAGCTTCCTAAACTCCTCCATAGCCCCTTCCACACTCTCCTGCCCCGGCACAACCGGCGCTCCCTTCTCCGCCAGCCGGTACAGGAGGCGCAGGGCAGCCGGCAGTTCCAGTCCCAGCTCCTCCAGAACCGCCGGGTCCTCCCCCAACCGCCCCCAACTCGTATCCGCCACCAGGACCCCCCGGTCCATCACCAGCACCCGCCTGGTCAGCGGGAAGAGAAAATCCGCCTCCTGCGCGGTGATGACCAGCGTCATCCCGGTCTTTTCCACCAACTCCCGCAAGATCCGGGAGAGATCCCGCTTCCCCCGGCCATCCAACCCCGCAACCGGCTCATCCAGGAGCAAAAACCGCGGCCGCATCGCGAGCACCGCCGCCAACGCCAACCGCCGCTGCTCCCCGCTGGCAAGGGCAAAGGGCGACCAGGACCACTTCTCCTCCGGCAAGCCAACGGCCCCCAGGGCCCACCTCACCCGCTCCTCCACCTCACCGGCGGCGAGCCCGAGATTCTCCGGGCCAAAGGCCGCCTCCTCCCAGGCCGTAGCCGCAAAGAAACCCCGTTGCGGTTCCTGCAGCGCCAGGGCCACCCGGCCCCCCTCCGGGATCACCGCCTGCCCCTCTCCCGGTACGAGCAGGCCGGCCATCACCCGCAGCAGCGTGGATTTACCGGCACCACTGGGCCCAAGAAGGGCAATCTGTTCATTTTCCCCAACCAAAAGATTAACCCCGGCCAAAGCCCTGGTCTGCCAGGCGGTCCCGGGATAATAATCGACGGTTACAGCAGATAATCTTATTTCCAAAGCCATGATACGAATTCCTCTTCACTGGCCACCGGGGGCGGGGACGGGGAGAGCCCGGCGGCGATCTCGTAAACCGGCGGTAATTCGATCCCCCACCGGTCAGCCTTTCCAACTTCACCCCAGAACTGTTCGGGCCTGCCCTGCCAGGCGGTTTTTCCCTCCTCCAGCACCAGCAAATGATCGGCCGCTGCCACTTCGGTAAAGGCCGGGGTAAACCAGAGAAGGGCCGTCCCCTCCCTGCGCAGTTCCTGCAGGAGACTGTAGATCTTCTTTTTGCTTCCGGGGTCCAGCATGCTCAGGGGCTCGTCCAGGAGCAGGACCTTGGGGCGGAGCACCCAGAGGGCGGCCAGTGAAAGCCGGCGTTTTTGCCCCCCGGATAACCGGTGCGGCGGCGTTCCGGCCAAATGACCCAGGTCGAACCGGTCCAAAGCCTCCCGGACACGCCGCCGGATTTCCGCCGGGGGTATACCCAGGTTTTCCAAGCCGAAGGCCGTTTCCGCAGTGACGGTTTCCGCCACGAACTGGTTCTCCGGGTTCTGAAAAACAAGCCCTACGGTCTGCCGGATCTTCTGCCGGTACTGTTCATCCCGGGTGGAATACCCCTCCACCAGGACTTCGCCGGAGTCCGGCAGGTACAAGCCAGAACACAAACGGGCCAGAGTTGATTTACCCGACCCGTTGGCACCCAAAATTCCACAAAAATCTCCCGCTTCTACCTGCAGGTTAATCTTTTCCAACCCGAACCCGGCGGGGCCGGGCCGTTGTCGCGCGTGCGCGTAAGAAACGTCCTCCAAGAGAAGGAGCGCGGTCACGGCCTATTCAACCAGTTCCAACAGGGCCATCGGCGCCGCATCCCCCCGCCGCGGCTCCAGCTTAAGGATGCGGGTGTATCCCCCGTTGCGCTCCGCGTAACGGCCGGCGATCTCGTCAAACAACTTTTTCACCACGGCCTTGTCCCGCACAATCGCCGCGGCCTGGCGCCGGGCGTGCAGGTCGCCCTTTTTGGCCAAGGTAATCAATTCTTCGGCCAGGACCCTGACCTCTTTGGCCTTCATTTCTGTAGTTCTTATTCGCTCATGGGTAAAAAGGTCCGTAACCAGATTGCGGAAGAGCGCTTTCCGTTGGCTGCTCGGGCGCCCCAGTTTTCGCATGATTATCCCCCCTACTAAACGCTTGGCGTAACTTCTCTGGATTCAATATTATTCGTCTGCTTTCCGCAGGGACAAACCAAGGGCGGCAAGTTTTGACTGTACCTCTTCCAGGGATTTGCGGCCCAGGTTCCGGACTTTCATCATATCTTCCTCGGTCTTCTTAATCAGTTCCTCCACGGTATTGATGCCCGCCCGTTTCAGGCAGTTATAGGATCTGACCGAAAGGTCCAGTTCCTCAATGTTCATCTCCAGCAGTTTATCTTTGGCTTCTTCTTCTTTTTCCACCATAATCTCGGCGTCGTTCACCTTGTCGCTGAGGTTGATGAAGAGCGCCAAGTGGGCGGAGAGGATCTTCGCCGACAGGCTGAGGGCCTCCACCGGGTCGATGCTCCCATCGGTCCAGATCTCCATAACCAGGCGGTCATAATCGGTGAACTGCCCCACCCTGGTGTGTTCCACCACATAATTAACTTTTTGCACCGGAGTAAAAATCGAATCCACCGGGATGACCCCGATCACATCATCGGGTCTCTTGTTTTTCTCAGCGCTGACATAACCTCTCCCTTTATCCAGAGTGATCTCCATAACCAGCCTGCCCTCATCGCTGACGGTGGCAATATGGTGATCCGGGTTGAGGATCTCCACGTCACTGGGGACCTGGATATCCCCGGCGGTTACGTCCTTTGCCCCATGTACTTCCAAACGGACCACTTTCGGGGCTTCATCATGGAGCTTCACCCGCAACTCCTTCAAGTTTAAAATAATCTCCGTTGTATCCTCGACCACTCCGGGAATTGTGGAAAACTCATGGAGAACGCCGTCGATCTTAATGGAGGTCACGGCATACCCCGGCAGCGACGAAAGGAGAATCCTCCGCAGTGAATTCCCAAGGGTCGTACCATAACCCCGCTCCAACGGCTCGACAACAAAACGGCCGTAGTTCTCCTCCTCATTGACCTCTTCCACCGTGATCTTGGGTTTTTCGATCTCAATCAACAACACAACCCCCTTCGTACCTTATCCACCTATGCCAGGGAAAAGGACCATTAGCGGGAGTAAAGCTCGACGATGAGATGCTCCTGGATTGGTACATCAATCTGTTCCCGCGACGGAATGTTCTTGACCCGGCCCGTCCAGGTATTCGTATCCAGTTCCAACCATTCAGGGATATTTTGGCCATCATTGCCCTCAAGAATACTCTTGAAATACGGCGATTGCAAGGCCTTCTCCTTCAACTGGATAACATCGCCCGCTTTCAGCTGGTAAGAAGGGATATTAACCTTTTTCCCGTTGACCTGGAAGAAGCCATGCCTTACCATTTGCCGGGCTTCCCTGCGTGAAGAGGCCAACTGCAGACGGTAGACCACATTATCCAGCCTGGTCTCCAAGAGCTGTAACAAGTTCTCGCCGGTAATCCCCCGCTTCTTTTCGGCCAAATCGAAGTACCGGGCGAACTGGGCCTCCAAAATCCCGTAGATCCGGCGGAGTTTTTGTTTCTCTCTTAACTGCAAACCATATTCGGAAATCTTTCTTCTCCCCTGCCCGTGTTCACCAGGGGCATAGCTTCTCCGGTTAAAACTGCATTTATCGGAGAGGCACCGTGCTCCTTTAAGAAAAAGCTTTTCCCCTTCCCGGCGGCACATCCGGCAGACGGGTCCAGTATACCTTGCCATTGAAAAACTTACACCTCCCATTTTATTCGGCGCGTGGCTGCGCGTATGACGTATCTCAGGCGGCTATTCCCAAAATGCCCCGGGACTCTCAGACCCGCCGGCGTTTCGGAGGACGGCAACCGTTATGCGGTATCGGTGTAACATCCTTAATCAGGCTGACTTCCAGCCCGGCCGCTTGGAGCGAACGGATGGCCGCTTCCCTGCCGGCGCCCGGCCCTTTTACATAAACCGCCACTTGTTTCATACCCATTTCCATGGCGCTTTTGGCCGCCGCTTCCGCTGCCATGCCCGCGGCGTAAGGCGTGCTTTTCCGCGAACCCTTAAAGCCCATTGTCCCTGCGGAAGCCCAGGTTAAAACATTGCCGTTGGGTTCGGATATGGTAACGATGGTATTGTTAAAGGTGGATTTGATGTGGGCCACTCCGCTTTCCACGTATTTCCGTTCTTTCTTCCGCGTCCTGCTACCCTTTTTGGCCTTTGCCATCCAGCTTAAACCTCCTTATTACTTCTTCCGGCGGACACCGACGGTTTTTGCCGGCCCTTTTCTGGTCCGCGCATTGGTTCTGGTTCTCTGGCCGCGCACCGGCAGGTTCCGCCGGTGCCGGAGCCCGCGGTAACTGCCAATCTCTATCAACCGCTTGATATTCATGGTCTCCTCGCGCCGGAGATCCCCTTCCACCTTGTAGTCCCTGTCGATTACCTCACGTAACCGGTTAATCTCTTCTTCAGTGAGATCCCGCACCCGGGTATCAGGGCTGACTTTCGTCGCTTCTAAAACCTTTTTTGCTGAGGTAAGACCGATCCCATAGATATAAGTGAGGGCGACTTCCACCCGTTTATCCCGCGGCAGGTCCACACCGGCAATTCGTGCCATATGCCATTCCCTCCTTTAGCCCTGCTTCTGCTTGTGTTTTGGGTTTATACAGATAACCCAGACCCGCCCTTTCCGGCGGATTATCTTACAGTGTTCACAGATCTTTTTTACAGACGGTCTGACTTTCACGGTGATCGCTCCTTTTTATTCCGCCGCGGTCCCTCGCGGTACCGGGCGGCAGCGGTTCTCCAATCTCTCACTTATAACGGTAAACAATTCTTCCCCTGGTTAGATCATAAGGAGATAATTCCACCAGTACCCGGTCTCCGGCCAAAATCTTAATGAAGTTCATCCGCATTTTCCCGGAAATATGGGCCAAAATCTTGTGACCGTTGGCCAGTTCCACCCGGAACATGGCATTCGGCAACGGTTCCACCACTGTCCCTTCAACCTCAATAACATCCTCTTTGGCCATTGCTTCCCTCCTCCGGTTCGGTTTTCCCGAGGCGGGCCAGGGCCCGGCGGATCTCTTCGGCCGTAACCCGTCCGCCACCGGTGATTTTCTGCTCGATCTCCCGGTCGACCAAGGGAGAAACTTGTACATGCCGCAGGTTTTTCCTTTTCGGGTGTTCCGCTGTGCGTTTCACCCCGTCCGCCACCAGGAGAAACCGATCGCCTTCAAAACCAACAAGCAAATACTCTTGGCCGCGGTCCCGTCCCTGGATCGAACGGACCTTTTGGCCCGGACGAAGCCCGGCAAAATTCCCCTCTTCTACCATACTATCAATTCCTCTCCATCCCTTGCTTCCGGTGGCACCCTGGTCAGGATCTCCGGTTCATCCCCGGTCACCAAAACCGTATGCTCGAAATGGGCGGAATAGCTGCCGTCTCTTGTCGTCACAGTCCAATTGTCGGCCGGGCTGACCCGTACCCGGTACCCGCCGCAGTTGACCATCGGTTCAATCGCCAGGGTCATCCCGGGTTTCAACAACGGGTCATACCCTTTTTGCAAAGGCGAGACAAAATTCGGAATCTGCGGTTCCTCATGCATGGCCTGGCCGATCCCATGGCCGACAAAATCCCTGACCACCGAGAACCCGTTCTTCTCCACATGCTCCTGGATGGCGCTGGAAACTGCGGAAAGACGGTTGCCGGACCGGGCCTTTTTTATCCCTTCCCATAAGGCCTCCCGGGTCACCCGGATCAGTTTCTCGTGTTCCGGGGCGACCTTTCCCACGGGAACGGTCAGGGCGGCATCCGCATAGTACCCCCGGTAAATAACGCCAAAATCCAGGCTGACCAGATCGCCCGCTTTCAGCCGCCGGGGGCCGGGGATCCCGTGGACCACCTCATCATTCACCGACACACAGAGGCTGGCTGGAAACCCGTTGTAACCTTTGAAGGCGGCGGTCACCCCGAATTTCGCCACCTCATCCTCGGCCATCCGGTCGAGTTCACCGGTGGTAATTCCCGGTGTGACCGCTTTTGCCACCCGGCTGAGGATCCTGGCAACCACCTCGCCGGCTTTGCGCATCCGTTCGATCTCAAAACCGGATTTGCGGCTGATCATCCGCCGGCTCCTCGCAACGCAGTAATAAGCTCCTGGTACACCCCGGCGATATCCTGGTCGCCGTTGACCTCCAGCAACAAACCGGCTTCCTGGTAATACCGGATGAGCGGCTCGGTCTGGCGGAAGTAGACCTCCAGGCGGTTCCTGACAACCTCCTCCCGGTCATCCTCCCGCTGGTAGAGAGGGCCGCCGCACTGGTCGCAGACCCCGGCCTGCTTCTCTTTTTTGGTCTCCACATGGTAGACCGCGCCGCATTGCCGGCAGATCCGGCGGCCGGAAAGCCTTTTCACCAAAACCTCGGCAGGAACCGCGATATTGATCACTGCAGTAAGCTCACGGNCTTCCCCGGCCAGGAAATCGGCGAGCGCATCGGCCTGGGGAACCGTCCGCGGAAAACCGTCCAGGAGAAAACCGGGGTCNGTATCCGGCTGGCGGAGCCTTTCGGCCACGATACCAATGACGATCTCATCCGGAACCAATTCGCCGCTGTCCAGATACTTCTTGGCCTTTTCCCCCAAGGGCGTCCGGTCTTTAATCGCCGCCCGGAAGATATCGCCCGTGGAGATATGGGGGATGGCGAAATCCACAGTCAACTTCTCGGCCTGCGTACCCTTGCCGGCCCCGGGGGGCCCCAAAAGAACAAGGTTGGTCCTTTTCATCAACAGCACTCCTATTTCAAAAAGCCTTCATACTGCCGCATCAGCAGCTGGGCTTCGATCTGTTTCATCGTGTCGATCGCCACACCCACTACGATCAAGAGCCCGGTACCGCCAAAGCCCACCGGCATCTTGGTAAGGCCGCTAATGAGATAAGGGAGAAGAGCGATACCGGTTAAGAACAAGGCCCCTGCCAGAGTAATACGGCTTAAAACCCGNTCCAGGTACTCCGCGGTTGCCCGTCCCGGCCGGATTCCGGGGATAAACCCGCCGTATTTCTTCATATTGTTGGCGACTTCCACCGGGTTGAAAGTCACCGCGGTATAGAAATAGGTGAAGATAAAGATAAACAAGGCATAAAGCACCATATATAACCATTGGCCCGGGGTCAGCAGGAAAATCAGCCGGCCCCAAAACCCGCCGACATTCGGGAAGAACTGGGCAATGGTCAAGGGAAAAGCCAACACCGACGAGGCAAAGATTACCGGGATCACCCCGGCCTGGTTAATCCTGAGCGGCAGGTGCGTGGCCTGCCCCCCGTACATCCTCCGCCCGACCACTCTCTTGGCATACTGGACCGGGATCTTCCTCTGTCCCTCGGTGACAATAACGACAAAGACTATAACCGCCAGGGCGATAACGAGAAATGCTAGGAAACCGAGGGGGTGAACCCCGCCGACGCCAAGATTTTGAAAGGTGGCAATAGTCGAGGGCAACAAACGGGAGATAATACCGGCAAAGATCAACAGGGAAATACCGTTGCCGATTCCCCGTTCGGAGATGACTTCGCCCAGCCACATCAGTAAAACGCTTCCCGCGGTCATCACGGTGATCGCCGTCACGAGCGCCCAGGGATTACCCGGGTCGGTCATGGCATCGCGAAAGCCTATGGTCAATGCGGTCGCCTGCAAGAGGCCGAGGATGACCGTGCCGTACCGGGTATACTGGGCAATCACCTTCCGGCCTTCCACCCCTTCCTTGGCCAGTTCCTCCAGGCGGGGGATGACAATGGTCAAGAGATTCATAATAATCGAAGCAGTGATATAAGGGTTGACGCCCAAGGCAAATAGGGACATATTGGCTAAAGCCCCGCCGGAAAAGAGGTTCAAAAGGGCGAAAATCGTATCAGCGCCGAATTCCCGCGGGTTCATCCCGGGGATCACGACAAAGGAACCCAACCGGAAGATGGCCAGGAGCAATAACGTCCAGAGCATCTTTTTCCGCAGATCCGGAAGTTTGAAGGCGGTTTTCATCGCGTCCAGCATCTTATATCACCTCGGCCTTCCCGCCGGCTGCCTCAATCTTGGCCACCGCTGATTTGCTGAAACCGTTGCTCGTGACGGTCAGCTTTTTCGTGAGTTCGCCGCGGCCCAAAATCTTCACCCCGTCCCCGGTGGTCTTGATAATTCCTTTTTCCAGGAGGAGTTCGGGGGTTACCTTCGTGCCACTCCTAAACTGGTTCAATTTCTCCACATTAACAACGACCCAGTTTTTCTTAAACACGGCATTGGTAAAGCCCCGCTTGGGCAAACGGCGTTGCAACGGGGTCTGCCCGCCTTCAAAGGCCGGACCTTTGCCCCCGCCGGACCGTGCTTTCTGCCCTTTCTGGCCCCGGCCGGCGGTCTTCCCCAACCCGGAACCAATACCCCGGCCAACACGCCGTGCCGCCTTTTTTGCGCCCGGGACCGGCTGTAATTGGTCAACTCTCACGATGCCACCCCCTATTCTTCAGTTACTTCCAGTAAATGCTCGACTTTTTTCACCATTCCGCGAATCTCCGGCGTATCGGGCTTCACGATTGTCTGGTACAAACGGCGAAAGCCCAATGCGGCAATGGTCGCTTTTTGGTCTTCCTTCTGCCCGATTATACTACGTTTCCATGTAAGCGTAAGCTGCTTATTCCTGGCTTTTCTTGCCATATCCATCCACTCCTCTTTTTATCCCAAAAGCCGTTCCACGGGAACCCCGCGTAGCCGGGCGACTTCCTCCGCTGTTTTCAAGGATTTTAAGCCCTGAACAGTAGCGTTGACAATATTCAGCGGGTTATCGGAGCCCAGGGACTTAGTGAGGATATCCCGTACCCCGGCCAGTTCCAGGATGGCCCGGACCGGCCCGCCGGCAATCACCCCGGCGCCAGGAGCGGCCGGTTTTAAAAGGACTTTTCCGGCGCCAAACTCCCCGATAACCGGATGGGGGATGGTCGTATTGACGATCGGTACGGTAAAAAGGTTCTTTTTGGCGTCTTCGACCCCCTTGCGGATCGCCTCCGGGACCTCCCCGGCCTTGCCATGGCCGACCCCGACATGGCCCTGGCCGTCGCCGACGACCACCAAAGCGCTGAAACTGAACCTGCGTCCACCTTTGACAACTTTGGCTACACGGTTGATATAGACCACCCGTTCTTCAAGTTCCATCTCGTTTGGGTCTAGTTTTCGCTCGTCCATTATAACCCCCCTCTTCTAAAAGTCAAGCCCTTTTTCCCGGGCCGCCTCTGCTAAAGCTGCCACCCGGCCGTGATAAAGATGGCCGCCGCGGTCAAAGACCACCTGCTTGATGCCATTGGCCAGCGCCCGTTCGGCAATAATCTCCCCGACAAGCTTGGCGCCGGCAATATTCCCGCTGTCTTTGCCTACCTTTTTCCTGATCTCCGGTTCCAAAGTGGAGGCGGAAAGCAAGGTTTTCCCGGCGGTATCATCGATAATCTGCGCGTAAATATGACGAAGGCTCTTAAAAACCGAAAGGCGCGGGCGTTCAGCGGTACCGGAGACTTTTTTCCGGAGCCGCAGATGACGCTTGATCCGGGCTTCACTTCGGCTGGTTTGAGCAGACATTTCCTCCTACCCCTTTCCTCACGCGTACGCGTTACTTGCCGGCCTTACCCGCTTTACCGGCTTTCCTCCGGACATACTCGTTTTCATAGCGGATACCTTTCCCTTTGTACGGCTCAGGTTTACGGACTCTCCTGATGATCGCCGCCATCTCGCCGACTTTCTGCTTGTCAATCCCCTGCACAACAATTTTATTCGGCGCCGGGACCGTAATTTCGACCCCGGGAAAGGGATCAATCTCCACCGGTTGCGAATAACCGACATTGAGTACTAGTTTGTTCCCCTGCATGGTTGCACGGTACCCGACCCCGTGAATCTCCAGGGTTTTGGTGAAACCGTTGCTTACCCCTTCCACCATGTTGGCGACGAGGGTTCTCACCAAACCGTGGAGGGATTTACTGCGTTTGCTGTCATCAGACCGCTCCACAATTATTTGCCCCGTTTCCTGCCGGACCCGGGTCTCCCCCGGAATTTCCTGGCTGAGTTCACCCTTCGGCCCTTTCACCTTGACCAGGGCGCCGTCAATTTCCACGCTTACTCCGGACGGGAGTGGAATCGGTTTCTTGCCAATCCTTGACAAAGTAGACACCCCCTTTTCAGACTTGACGCTTGCGCAGGATCTTGCGGGCTTCTTTGGGTTACCAGATATAACAGAGGACTTCCCCGCCAACGCCCTCTTTGCGCGCGGCTTTGTCCGTCATTATTCCTTTGGATGTGGAGAGAACCGCCACACCCAACCCCCCGAGCACCTTGGGGATCTCGTTCTTACCAACGTAAACCCTAAGGCCGGGCTTGCTGATCCTTTTCAATCCGGAAATGACCCGCTTTTTCCCGACATACTTCAGGTAGATCTTGATGATCCCCTGGTAATTGCCTTCAAGGATTTCGTAGTCCTCGATATATCCTTCATTCTTTAAGATTTCGGCCACCGCTTTTTTCACGTTGGAAGCGGGAATCTCCACGGTTTTGGCCCGGACAATATTGGCGTTACGGATACGCGTCAACATATCGGCAACCGGATCCGTCATCACCATGGCGACAACCTCCTTCTTCACCAGCTGGCTTTATGAATTCCGGGAATCTCGCCCCGGTGCGCCAGGTTACGAAAGCACACCCGGCAGATCTGAAATTTCCGCATATACGCGCGGGGCCGGCCGCACAATTTACACCGGTTGTAGCGGCGAACGGGAAATTTCGGTTCCCGGTTGGCTTTATTGATCAGTGCTTTCTTTGCCATTTTCCTCCTCCTCTTAGGAAGGCCTGAAAGGCATCCCCAGAAGTTTTAATAATTCAAAGGCCTCTTCATCCGTTTTGGCCGAAGTCACGATCACCACGTCCATCCCGCGGACCTTGTCAATCTTGTCATAGTTGATCTCCGGGAAAATTAACTGTTCCCGGAGGCCCAGGCTGTAATTGCCCCGCCCGTCAAAGGACCGGGGTGAAACGCCGCGGAAGTCGCGGATCCGTGGTAAAGCAATATTAAAGAGCTTATCGAGGAACTCGTACATTCTCCGGCCCCGGAGAGTCACTTTGCAGCCTACCGGCATCCCGGCCCGGACTTTAAATGCGGCAATTGACTTTTTGGCCCTGGTGACCACCGGTTTTTGCCCGGCGATTTGCGTCAGATCCTCGACCGCCGCGTCTATTGCCTTGGCGTCCTGGGTGGCATCTCCCACGCCCATATTGATAACGACCTTGACCAAACGGGGCACTTCCATAGCATTTTTATATCCGAACCGGCTCTTTAAGCCAGGGATAGCTTCTTTTTCATACCTTTCCTGCAGCCGAGTCACGGGTGCACCTCCTCTCACTCGCTCAGTCGATGGACTTTCCGCATTTTTTACAGATTCTTACCGGGAAACCGTCGGCGGTCCGTTCTCTATTAATCCGGGCGGGCTGGCTGCAAGCCGGGCAAACCAGCATCACTTTGGAGGCCGGCAGCGGCATGGCTTTGTCGATCACCCCGCCTTGGGGATTCTCCCTGGTTGGTCTGGCATGTTTCTTCGCCAGGTTCACGCCTTCGACAATGACCGTCCCCTCTTTGGCCAAAACCCGCTGGATCTTTCCCCGCCGGCCTTTGTCTTTACCGGAAAGGACCAAAACTTCATCGCCCTTGCGCAGATGCTTTATTACGCCCACGGTCTGACCTCCCCTCTTGGAAAATGAAAAACTATAAGACCTCCGGCGCCAGGGAGATAATCTTCATGAAGTTCTTCTCCCTGAGTTCCCGGGCCACAGGCCCAAAAATCCGCGTCCCCCTGGGATTCATCTGGTCGGTAAGGATCACCGCCGCGTTATCGTCAAACCGGATATAAGACCCGTCAGGCCTGCGGATTTCCTTCTTCGTCCTGACCACTACCGCTTTGACGATCTCGCCTTTTTTCACCCCGACGGTCCCC
>JGI24713J26584_10000830_pt1 | contig 23132 bp, 21 predicted proteins | sample BioPla4DNA1_FD_26584 | JGI IMG/M metagenome (IMG submission 26584) | reverse complement strand
GACATTGATGGCCTGGCGCGAGCGGTCGCTGGCCCTCTCCGAGAGCCTGGCGGTTTTTAACGGGTTGGCGGGGGAGGATGGCGCAAAACTTGCGGACCTGACCGCCGAGAGCCTGGAACTCTTTGCCCAACTGGACTCTTCCGGCCTGCGGGCGGAGGTTGATGCCCTGGCCGGCGGGTTGGGAGGGGAGAAGATTGATTTCGGGATGGTCCTGGAACAACTGGAAGCCTTCAAAGAGGCCCTGCCCAAGATGGAGGATGAGGAGATTGGCCGGACCCTTTCCCTGCTNGACGGGTACCTGGGGGGAGAGGCGGCTTCCGGAGAGACGATCCGGGTTTTTGTCAATTCCGGTTACAATGAAGCAGAGGCCCGGCAAGCCATCGAGGAGTATTTTGCCGCCGGCCGGGTGGAGATGGAGGTCTTGCCGGCCGGTGTCATCCAGCCGGATATCCGCGGGGAACTGACCCGGCTTTTGCAGGATATCAGGGGGGTTGTCGCCGCCCTTTTGGTGGTTATCTTCGGGTTGTTAACCCTTCTGCTGGACCAGGCGCCGGTAATGGCCCTCTTTCACCATATGGAACTGGTTGTCCCCCTGGCCACCGGGGAAAAAACAAAGGTAAAAAGGTTCTTTTATCACCGGTTGTTACCCCGGTTCTACGCCTTGACCGGCAGCGGCCTCTGGTTTTGGCTGGTTTACCGCCTTTCCGGCGCCCATATCCCCTATCTCTCCGGCAAGGACTTTCTTTTGGCCGGGGCCCTTCTCGGCTGCGGGTTCTTCCTGGCCGCCGAGAAATTCCACCGCCTGAACCTGGAGGAGATCATTGCCGGGTGCGCGCTGGGCCTTTCTTTTACCGCCATCATGCGCGAGATCGTAATCCCGGCCGGGCGCCCGGGTTTGCTGCAGTTTCTTAACCGCTGGAAGATGGTGATGAAATGAAAGAAGAACGGGATAGGCCATTGGTGGAGATCAGGGGTTTGACCAAAAGCTACCGGAAGAAGCCGGTCCTTTCCGGGGTGGACCTGACCATCTATCCCGGGGAGACGGTGGTCCTGATGGGCCCGAGCGGGTGTGGAAAGTCGACTCTGGTCCGGTGTATCAACCGTTTGACGGAACCGGACGGCGGTGAGATTTATTTTGAGAACCGCCTTGTTACCGNCCTCTCCGCCCACCAGTTGGCTGCGATCCGCCGGAAGATGGGCTATGTCTTTCAACAATTTAACCTCATCCAGAGGTTGAATGTGATCGATAATGTCACGATGGCGCTGCGGGTAAACGGGGTGCCGCCGGCAGAAGCCAGGGAGCGGGGGATGGAAGCCCTCGCGCTGGTGGGGATGGACGGGAAGGCCACGGAGTACCCGGGCGAACTCAGCGGCGGTGAACAGCAGCGGGTGGGGATTGCCCGCGCCCTGGCCCAAAAACCCCGCTTAATGCTCTGGGACGAGCCGACGGCGTCGCTCGATCCGATCCTGGTGGGAGAGGTCCTTGAGGTGATGGAAAAGGTGATCAGGACAGAAGAAACCACCATGCTCATTGTCACCCACGAAGTCGACTTCAGCCGCAGGGCGGCGGACCGGATTCTTTTTTTGGCGGGGGGAAAGATTATTGAAGAGGGCCCGGCAGCTGAGGTTTTGGAGAATCCCCAATCGGAAATTGGGAAGAAATATAAGAATCTCTTAAAAAAGTAACAGAAAAGTCGCAAAAAAAGATAGAACCCCTTAAAAAAAGGAGAGAAAGATGTTATAATGGAACAGTTAAAGCAAGTCTTACGGGGGTGACCCGGTGGAAGAGCGGCAGCAGACACTGAAACAATCCCTCACAATACAGGGTGAGGCCTTGCATACCGGGAAGATGGTGACCATGACCCTGATCCCGCAGCCGGAGGATACCGGGATCCGGTTCTGCCGTTCTGATCTTCCGGGGAAACCCGTCCTTCCCGCCCGGCCGGAGCATGTGGTCGACACCTACCGTTGTACAACGATTGGCAACAACACCTGGCAAATAAAGACCATCGAGCACCTGATGGCCGCTTTGCATGGTTTGGGCGTCGACAACCTCCTGGTGGAGGTGGAAGGGGAAGAATTGCCGATGGGTGACGGCAGCGCCTGGTTCTTTGCCCGGGCCATCCTGGAGGCCGGGTTGGTGGAACAGGAAAAATCCAGGCGGAAATGGAAGATTACCACCCCCGTTTGGGTGGAAAACGGAAACTCTCCCCGCTCATACCTGCTGGCTTTACCCGGCGACCAGCTTCATATCAGTTATGTCTTTACCTCCAACAACAGCAGTGTTGGGAACCAATTTTACCAATTGAGAGTGACCCCGGAAACCTTCCAGGAAGAGTTGGCTTCAGCACGGACCATTGCCTTTACTTACGAAATCGAGGCGTTACGCCGGCAAGGACTGGCCCTGGGCGGTAACCTTGACGTGGCGGTGGTAGTAGGTGAAGAAGGGTACTTGAACGATTTGCGGTATCCGGACGAGATCGCCCGTCACAAAATCCTGGACATCCTGGGCGACCTGTACCTGCTGGGGCCGGTAACCGGCAAGATCATCGGGATCGGGTCGGGGCATAAAATGGATTTGGAATTGGTATTAAGATTAAAAGAAAATTTACGATAAATATAAAAAGGAGGGGAGTANATTGGATATTGGCCGAATAAAAGATATCTTGCCACACAGGTTTCCCTTTTTATTGGTCGACCGGGTACTCTCTTTTGAACCGCGGAAGAGCATTGTAGGGCTGAAAAATGTGACGGTGAATGAGAGTTTTTTCAACGGTCATTTCCCTCAACATCCGGTGATGCCGGGGGTGCTGATCATTGAGAGTATGGCACAGACCGCCGGTTTGATGATGTTAAACGAGGAGGAGCATAAAGGGAAGATCCCGTTTTTTACCGGGATCGACCATGCCCGGTTCCGGCGGCCGGTTGTTCCCGGGGACCAACTCCGCATGGAAGTGGAGGTCTTGAAGATCAAAGGAAATGCCGGAAAGGTAAGAGGCCGCGCCACAGTCAACGGGGAACTGGTGGCCGAGGCGGAGTTAATGTTTATTCTCGGTTCCGTTCAATAAAAAAGAACATTTCAGGTCTTTATAATTTTAAAAAATATTTTATGTTTTGCCATTTAAAACTGGAAGGGATTACGGGTTTTTTGGTGAATCGCAATTCAAGGGACTAGAGGGATCCCGCTTGCCCCGACTCCTCGTGCGCGGGGATGAACAACGGCGACGGTCTTTGGTTTATAAATTCCGCCACCTGACCCGACTCCTCGTGCGCGGGGATGAACAACGGCTGTTCTTGGCCGGCGGGTTGTGAAACGCCGGAAAACGCCGGAACGCTTGAATGATATGGGAGGTTTTTTGAGATGGAAGTCGTAGAAAACAAAACCAGGAAAAAAGTTGTAACCCTAAGACAGATTCATGAAACAGCCGTTGTCCACCCGAAAGCCGAATTGGGGAAGAATGTGGTCATCGGTCCCTATGCGGTCATCGGCGAGAATGTGGAGTTGGGGGATGGATGTATCGTCGGACCCCATGTGGTCATCGACGGTTGGACCCGGATTGGCTGCAACAACAAGTTTTATCACGGGGCTTCGATCGGCTGCGATCCGCAGGACCTGAAGTTTAAAGGCGAAAAAACCTTCCTGGTTATCGGCGACAACAATATCTTCCGGGAGCACGTGACGATCTCCCGGGGAACCGGTGAAGGGGGCGGGGAGACGCGCATCGGTAATAATAACTTNTTCATGGCTTACAGCCATGTNGCCCATGATTGCCGCGTCGGNAACAATGTAATCTTAACCAACGCCGCTTCCCTTGGTGGTCACGTCATCATTGAAGACCGGGTGAATATCGGCGGGCTCAGCGGTGTTCACCAGTTCACCAGAGTCGGAAAGATGGCGATGATTGGCGGGTGCACCAAGGTGATCCGGGACGTCCCACCCTTTGTCATCGTTGACGGGGTTCCGGCCCGGGTGGCCGGGATCAACGTGGTGGGCTTGCGGCGCAACGAAGTTCCGCCGGAAATCAGAGATGAGATAAAGAAGGCCTACCGGATTCTCTACCGCTCCAACCTCACCATTGCCCAGGCGATTGAACAGATGGAACAGCAGTTACAGGGATATCCGGAGATCGATCACTTCATCCGTTTCCTCCGCAACGTGGAACGAGGAATCTGCCGTTAACAGCTGGGGAAAAGCCTTCCAAAAACTAGACGTTCCCGTCTAGTTTCATTTTTTATATAAGAAGAAAGTGGTGGGAACTTGGAAAGATGGGGATTGATAGCCGGCCGGGGATTACTCCCTTTGGAAGCGGCAAAAGGCATGAGGATGATGGGGATTTCCCCTGTGATTCTTGGGTTGAAGGAAGAGGCCGACCCGGCGCTGGCGACGGCGCTTTCTGAGGCCGGGTTGCCGGTGACCTGGGAGAGCCTGGGNCAATTGGGGGCGATCCGCCGTTTTTTCCAAGACCGGAAAGTGACCAAGGTTGTGATGGCCGGTAGCGTAGGAAAGAAGGTTGTTATTACCGGACTTGAAATGGATGAGGATTTAAAAGGCGTCCTGGCGGGGCTTTCGGCAAAGCATAATGAAGCAATCTTGCTGGCCTTGGCGGAATACTTCGCNAAGCACGGCATAGAAGTGGAAAAGCAAACCGTTGTCCTTTCCCACCTGTTNCCGGGGAANGGATGCCTGACCGGACGGGCCCCTACCGCCCNGGAAGANGCGGATATCCGTTTTGGNTACCGGATGGCGAAAGANGTCGCCGCCCTCAACATCGGCCAGAGCGTAGTGGTGAAGAACGGGATGGTGCTTGCGGTGGAAGCNATGGAGGGGACCGATGCCACGATCCGGCGCGGCGGGGAACTGGCCGGCGGGGNAGCGGTCGTGGTGAAGGTGGCCAACCCCCGGCAGGATCTGCGCTTTGACATACCGGTGATCGGCCCGAGTACGCTTGCGGCGGTGATTGAAAGCCGGGCCACGGTTTTGGCGTTCGAGGCTGCCGCCACTTTTCTCCTGGAGAGAGAAGCGACTATTGCCCGGGCAAACAGGGAAAATCTTTCCCTGGTGGCGGTGGAGGATGATTCTCTGAACTGAGAAACACCGCAAAAGCAGCGGGCGGCGGTATGGGCCACGGCGCGGGAAGGTTAAAAGAGAAGGGGAACTACGCCAATGAAGGTGAGAATGGGGGTTATTTTATCGGCCGGGGTTATTCTTCTCTCGGTGCTCCTCGGCTATCTGCTTTTCACCAGCTTTCAACCGGTATCCGACGTGGAGCAGTTTCTCTCCCCGGCGCAAAAGGAAAAACCCGGCCCCGCCGGGAAGCCTTCCGGGGAATCTTCCGGGACCTCCTCCCCGGCTTTACGCCTGGAGCATGCCGAGGTTACCCTGGTGGATCAGGATAACCGTATCTGCTGGCAACTGCAGATCCGGACGATGGAAAGAGAAGGAACCGCCTTTGCCCTGGAAGAAGTGACCGGCGAATATTTTACCCCCGCCGGGGAGGTATTCGTGGTCCAGGCGGAGAAAGGTACAGTTAGTGATGATTTTTCCNGCCTCTGTCTGCAGGAGGTGGTGATCACCGGGGAGGAACTGGCCGTTAACGCCGGGAAAATGGAATGGACGGCGGCGCCGGGCGGNATTCTTTCCGGGGAAGAAATAACCATGAAAAAGCAGGGGATTGAGGTTTATGCCACCCGTTTCCGGGCGGATCCCNGCCTGGANAAGGTGGTTTTCGACGGCCATTCCCGCTGGAAATTTCCTACCAGGTAACAGGTGGGAGGTGCATTACGATCCTGGCATTCTTGGTTACCCGGCGACTATTAACTATAAAAATGGCGGCAAAGAAAAGACCCGTTTATCTTAGCGGGCTGCTCCTGTTGGCACTGGGAGCGGCGGCCTTGAGCCCGGCCGTAGGCTCGGCAGAAGGAAGGCCGGAGGTGGAGATTATCGCGCCGGAGGGCAGCGATATCGACCTGAAGGAAGAGTGTTTTTCCTATTTTGGCCGCGCCGGGCAGCCGGTAATCGCCCGGACCCAAGAGTTTTCGCTTACTGCCCGCCGGATTGATTATAACCGGAAAGAGCAGGAACTATCCGCCAGGGGCGACGTTGTCTTAATTGGAGAGGAGATAAAACTCCAGGCCGGGGAAGTCCTGGTCGATTTGGAAGAGGAATCCCTCATCGCGACGGGGGGGTTCACCCTGACCAGAGGGGAGATGGAACTTGCCGGCCGGGTGCTCACCGCCAGCCGCCCGGAAGGGGTCTTGACCGCCACCGAAGAGGTGAAATGGCATTTCCGCGATCTGCGGGGGGAAGCGGAGGAACTGGTTTACCGGGAAGACGAGGGAAAGGTCTACCTCTCCGGATCGCCGGTGGCCTACTGGGGAGAGAGCTATATGGAAGGGACGAAGATGGTTTTGCACCTGGAAACAGGGAGGATTATCATAACCGGGCCGGTTAAGTCAAAANTGCAGCCGCAAGGGGGGGAAACCGGTGGCGATTGAAGCCAGGAACCTGGTGAAAGAGTATAATAAACGCCGGGTGGTGGATGGCGTCAGTCTCCGGGTGGACCCCGGTGAAGTCGTGGGTCTGCTGGGGCCGAATGGCGCAGGGAAAACCACGACCTTTTATATGATCGTCGGCCTCGAACGGCCGAAAAGCGGTACCATCACCATTGGCGGGCGGGATGTCACCAACCTCCCCATGCATATGCGGGCCAGGTTTGGCGTCTCCTACCTGGCGCAGGAGCCTTCGGTTTTTCGCCGCTTGACAGTGGAGGATAATATCAAGGCCATTTTGGAATTGCGCCCGGGGAAAAGGACGGACAGGGACGAAAGATGCAAGCAATTATTGAAGGAGTTCGATATTTACCACCTGCGGGCGCAGAAAGGATATATGCTTTCCGGCGGAGAAAGAAGACGGGTGGAGATTGCCAGGGCGCTGGCGATGGAACCCTCCTTTGTCCTGCTGGATGAGCCCTTTACCGGGGTGGATCCCATCGCCGTCGCCGATTTGCAGGATATTGTCAGGCGATTAAAGGAGAAAGGGCTGGGCGTCCTGATTACCGACCATAGTGTGCGTGAGACTTTGGCCATTACCGACCGGGCCTATATAATGTATGACGGTAAGATCCTGGTTTCCGGGGAAGCACAGCAAATCGCCAATGATGACACAGCTCGCCGTTTTTACCTCGGGGACCGGTTCAATATATAAGAGTATGGGGCTCCGTCCGGACGGTACCGCCCTTGGCTGGAGAGGATAGGATGAGGATTGTTACCCGTTATATACTCCGGGAATTGCTGGGACCATTCTTCTTTGGGTTGTTCCTTTTTAGCGGGATCCTGATTGGGAATATCTTTGTCAACCTGACCCAATTTGCCCAGAATTATGGTTTACCCCTTTCCACCGTCTTGCGCCTCCTGGTCTACCAGATCCCCGAAAACCTGGCTTACGGCACGCCCATGGCCATGCTGCTGGGGACGCTGATCGGGTTGGGAAAGATGACCGGGCACAGCGAAACCATAGCTATGCAGGCCGGCGGGGTCAGCTATTTCCGGGTCGCCTTGCCGGTTCTCCTCACCGGCTTACTCGTGAGCGGGGCGACCCTTGTTCTTAACGAAAACGTGGTGCCGGTGGCCAACAGGATCTACCGGGAGGAGCGGGCGGCGTTGACGGGCTCCACACCCAAAGGGGTAATCCGTCACCACTTTATCACCGATTCCAGCTCCAAGGTGAAAAGGTTGCTTTACGCTGAAGAATATTACCCGGCGGAAGAAAGAATGATCAAAGTCTTTATACAAGAAATTAAGAAGGACCGGGTAGTCCGGACCATCCAGAGCCAGGAGCTCTTCTGGAGTGAAGCGGACTACGGCTGGTTTTTCCGGGAGGGGCAGATCTACCAGTACGAAGGAGAACAGGTCTTCCCGATCCGGGTGGCGGAGGGTTTTTCCGGCTTGACCCGGCCCCCCCGCGAGGTGAAACAACTGGCCCGGAGGAAACCAACGGAGATGTCCTGGTCCGAGTTGCACTGGTATATTAAGAACAACCCCCAACTTACCGATGATGAAGTCCGTAACCTCCAGGTGCAACTCCATTTAAAAATCGCCGTACCCTTTGCCTGTTTCTTCTTTGCCCTCCTGGGCACGCCCCTGGCTTTGCAGCCGCAGCGCCGGACCTCTTCCGCCGGTTTCGGTTTGAGCTTTCTTTTTGTCTTCATCTACTACCTCCTGATGGGGGTTGGCAGTCTTTTGGGGCGGGCCGGGACAATGCCGCCGGCTCTTGGCGCCTGGTTCCAGAATATCCTCTTTGGGCTTTTCGGCGGGTGGCAACTGCTAAGAAAGGCCAGATAGCAGAAAGGTTGAAGGGTGAATGAATTGTACGGCTTTGTCTTAATCCTGACCATCGCAATTTTGGGCGGCCTCATCGCCCTCCTGGGCGACCGGCTCGGAATGCGTATGGGCAAAAGGAAGCTGAGCCTTTTTGGTTTGCGCCCCAAGTACACGTCGATGGTGATTACGGTCATTACCGGGCTGACCATCTCCGGTCTCACTTTAGTGCTTATGGCGGTGGTCTCGGAGGATGTCCGGACCGCGTTATTTCATATGAAACAGATCCGGCGGGAATTGACCGTCCTGAAAGCCGAGTACCAGGAGACAATGGAGAAATTAGGGGAAGTCCTGGCAGAACAGAAGAAGACCGAAGAATTGCTGGCCGCCACAGAGGCCTCCTACCGGGAAGCCGCCGCCACCCTTGAGCAGGCCAGGAAAGAGCTGGATGAGAATAAAAAGGAACTGGCCTATAACCAGAAGCGCCTCAATGCCTTGGAAGAGGTAATTCAAGTCCTTGAGGAGACAAAGGTCAGTTTGGAAGTGGAGAAGGAACGCCTTCACAAAGAGGTGCAGGTCTTGGCGGCGGAGGCCTCGACGCTCCGGGACAACCTGGAAACAACCAAAACCGGGCGTTTGATCTTTTTGAGCGGGGATATTCTCGCGGCCCGGGTCGTTGAGGGGGGAAGAGACCCGGAGGAGATTATCACCGGGGTCTTCTACCCCATGTTGACTGAGGGGAACAAAATCGCCCTGGAGCGGGGGGCCCGGCTACGGGGGAAAGAAGAGTATTCGCTCAAGGTGAAAAACGACCTTTCCGCACTGGCAAAGGAGATTGCCGCTTTGGAGGGGCCGGCGGTTTTACGCCTGGTGGTTGACCATAATACGGTGCTCTTTGAACCGGTCTATACCTCTTTTCAAGTTTTTCCTGATGAATGCATCTTCCGCCAGGGAGAGATCATCGCGGAAGACCGGATCGAACCGGACCTGGAAGAGGAGGAGATCCTTGACCGGATCCTCCGCCTCCTCTTGGTTGTCCGGAAAAAGGCTTTAGAGAAGGGAATGATCTCCGAGGGCCAGTATATAGGGGAAGTTGTCTCCCTGCAGGAGGCGCCGGAGTTGATCAAAAAAATCCGGGAGGGAGAGCAAAGGGTCACCGTGCAAATGGTGGCGGTGGAAGATGTTTGGAGAACCCGCGGGCCCTTGAAAGTCGAGATCAAGTTGGAGGAGGAAAACCCGCATGTCGCAGGTGATTATGGCCGTTGACCCCGGGCGCCGGAAATTCGGCTACGCGGTACTGGAAAAAGACAAAAGCAAGCGGGTTTCCGTTTTACGCAAGGGAGTTGCCCCGGCTGAAGAAGTGGAGCAGGTGGTCCAGGAGATCTGCACCGGTTTTCCCGTGGCCGCGGTGGTGGTCGGTGATAAAACGGGCAGCCGGGAGATGCTGGCCCGGGTGGTTACAGCCCTGCACGGGCAGGCGGCTGTGGTCAGGCGGATCGATGAGGCCTATTCAACTCTCGAGGGAAGACGCCGTTACCTCCAGGAACACCGGCGGGGCTGGCGGAGACTGCTGCCCTTGGGCTTGCAGGCCCCGCCTGAGCCCTATGATGACTATGTCGCGGTGGTTCTGGGTGAACGTTTTTTTGCCAAAGAGAAGGCGGCGGCTCAGGAATGACGAGGCAAAGGGGCAGAGGATGATGGCGATGAAAAAACTCCTTCCTTTTCTGGCGATTTTCATCTTTCTCTTTTCCCCCTTAATCATGGCGGTGGAGGGGCTGTTTCTCCCTGCCGGCCACAAGGCCTATGAAGACCTGGCCGAACTGGCCCGGGGTGGTTTATTGCCGGGATACCCCTGGCAGTACATAAACGAGCAGCAGAAGGTTTTGACCAGGTACGAAATGGCTTATTATCTAAAAGGCCTTATTGTCCGTTTGGATAATGAGTTTTCACCGCCCGTCCTTACCGCCAGGGAGAAATACATATTAAAGCGTTTGGTCCAGGAGTTCGGGCGGGAGTTGACAACCCTTGGCCTGAGCATGGATGAATTTGAGCGGCTGGCCCCGGTGAAATTGGCATCGGTCTCCGGTTTTGCCGACGGTTACCTGGAGTTGGACCTGATCCTGCGAGCGAATAGGACTGTGCGCCAACAAGCGGAAACCCTCGCTTTTTACAGGGATTTAGAGCAAGGACCGCCGGGGGGAGTGGCCGACGGCGAGATGGTGCAAGCGACCACGGGGATCCAGATCGGCAATTTATCCCTGGCTACCGGTTATATCTACAAAAACCCCTATTCAGGTTTAACTGGGAGAAACTGGCAGGGCGAGAACCTTTTCAGCGGGTCCGGCCCGCTCCGGCGGGAAAAGGAAACCGACGGGACGGAGGATCACTGGCACCTTGACCTCCAGGGGAGGGTCTCCCTTTTTGGAAACACCTCTGTTCACGCGGGTTTACAGTGGAATTTTCCTCAAGAGCGCGACCATCAATTACAATTTCTCCTCTTTAATCCCCGGGTGAATGCGGGTGTTTCATTTCAACTCAGCGATTACCTGCGGATGATCGTTGATTACCAATGGTATAACGAGTTCACCAGCGGGGAGCGGGTTTTGCAGACCATGTTGGGGCTGGAATGGGGGAGTCATGCGCTTTTGACCCTGAAATACCAGGCGCTTTTATTGGAACCGGCATTGATCAAAGGGGAACTGACTTTCCGGTTTTGACCGCACCTGCCAGTGGGTAACCCTGGGAGAGAGTTTGTTAATGCTTGTGGGGGGATTTAAAAATGAATGTCCCTGAAAATCAGCGGAATACATACAACCGTTCGCAGAGGTCATTTTCCGCTGTTTAAAAGAGGAAAATTACCTCAAAAACCTGGATCCTGATAATTTCAGTAAGAAAACCGATTATTATTTCAGCGCAATCAACGAACTTCACCCGTTCAGGGAAGGAAACGGAAGAGCGCAGAGGGAGTTTATCAGGCAACTAGCGCTTAATGCCGGTTATATCCTGGATTTTTCAGAAGTAACAGCCAGAGAAATGCTGGAAGCCTCCATTAAAAGCCATTACGGGCTAAATGGCTTTGAAAGGCTGATCAAGCAAATCTGCCGCCCGGTTGACAACTGCTGATAAACCTCATTTTCATCGTGCCCGCGAGGGCGCCCGTGCGTATGCGCGGGCATTTTGTTTTTTTGTCACCAAACCTCCGGGGATTTGTCTACATACTATGTAACAAACCCTTCTCGTGGCAGAGGGATGAAAAGGAGGGGGCTATGATGTCAACAAGGGTTGTTGCGGAGGCGCAGGCTCAGGTTCTTGTCGATGATACGGTCGACCTATTTACACCGGCGGAGAAGATTGACGAGATCCGGGCGGTGGTTGAAGACCTCCGTTGTCATATAATTCCGGGAAAAGTAATCTTCCAGGGGATTCTCCATAAACAAATCTTCTTCGTGAATAAAAGAAATACCGTCGTCCACCAACGGGTAGAGATCCCCTTTTCCGGATTTATTGATATTGCAGGGGCTGAGCCGGGGCAGGGATGCCAACTCATCCCGGAAATCGTTTTCTTGGATTTTGAGTTACTCAACGGGGACCGCCTCCGGGAAAAGGTAGTAATCGATCTGACTGTTCGCTTATTCAATTCACCCCCTTTTGACCTGATAAATCCGGCGGGAACGCGGAATATTGTCACCTTCCGCGGAAATCCCCAACCATTTGTCGTCCGGGGCGGGGGAAAACAGGGTAGCGGCCGTATAACCGGTTAATAAAGAACCGGGAGGTTTTCTCCCGGTTTAAATTTTTAAATATTTATAACAAGTTTGGTATAGAATAATAATAGAATAATTATAGGCAAGGATGGGACTTGTTATCCGGTGTTAAAAAGGAGGGTTTGGTATGGCCGGGAAGACTGCTCCCGAGGCCAGAATGGCGGTGGCCTTCAGTTATCTTTTCCCCCCGCTTGGCTTGGCATTTGTCTTTACAAAACTGCGCCGGGATTATTTTCTGCGCTACCACGGCAGTCAGGGAGTTGCCTGGGGAATTTTCCTCTTTTTTCTCTGGCTAGCCCTGCAACTCGTGGTTTTATTGACCGGGATCATCCCTCTCCTGGGAAATATCATCGCTTTCCTTGCGAAGGTGGTCTTCTTCGGGTGTTTTTTGGCATCGGTTTATTTTTTCTACTTGACACTGCGGGGGGAGAAATTTAAAATTCCTCTGGTTTATGATATACTAGGGCCTAAATAAAGAGATTTCTTATAATTACCGCAAGAATATTAGAGGAAAATTTCTCATAAAAGCGAAAGAATTAGGGAAAAAGACCAAAACCCATGAATTGGGCGTGAAAGGATGACAAAGAAGCAATGGACAACCCTAATCCCGCCAAGACAGAACCGTTCTTTTCCCGCCAGGTTCTTACCAGGTTTCTCATGATAGTTTTTGCGCTCAGCGCGCCCTTGGGCCATGCCACAACCGGCCTTGGCCTCTTTTTTCTGGCGTTTCCCTTAATTTACTGGCAGTATAAAAAAGAAGACCCGTCCTTCTCCTTTTTCGGCCAACTTTTACCGCCGCTCGTTGCCCTGATCCTTGCTTCTTATTTAAGTGCGCTTTTCGGAACCCATCCCCAAAAGGCGCTTCCCTTCACCACCGGCCTGGTCTTGATGGCCGTGACCGGGATCGCTGCCGGCCGGGTTTACGTAAAAGATAAGAAGTTCTTCTTCACTTTTGCCATGCCGCTTTCTTTGGCCGCCATTGGCTTGTCGGTGTTTGTCGCCATCGGCCAGTATTTTTTCTTCGACCCGGGCTCCCGGGCGGCGGCCTTCACCGGACACCCCAACCGCCTGGGGACGCTCTTCCTTATTTTTGTCCTCTTGGGCATGGCCTTTATTTTCGACCGGGCAAAAAAATACCAGTGGCTGGTTATTCCCTACGCCGTCCTTATCCTGCTGGGCTTGGGGACCACCCTGTCCCGGGCAGCCTGGTTGGGGACGGCGGGGGGGTTTGTTCTCTTCTTCCTCCATTCCTTCCAGAAGAACTCCAATAAAAAGCTGTTATTCTTCATTCTCATCATTTCCGTCCTGGCCTGGGGTCTTTTTTCCCTGCATCCCCAGTGGTATCAGCGTTTTCTCAGTATCTCCGATCTTCAGAACAATATTATCCGGATCAATTTGTGGAAGGCGGCCGGCCGGATTTTCCAGGACCGCCCCTTGACCGGTACCGGCCTTGGCAATTTCCCCGAGGTCGTACTGGATTATGCCGGAGACCTCCTGAAAAAAACCCAAGCGACCCCCCATAATATTTTCTGGAGCATCCTTTCGGATCTGGGGTTGGTGGGTTTGGCGGCTTTTTTCTGGTTTATGTGGAAAGCCGCGGCCATGGCTTTCCTCCTCTGGCGCCATGGCGATCTTTTCGAAGCGGGGGTGGTGATCACCCTGGCAGCGCTTTTCATCAATGAACTTTTCACTCATAACCTTTATACCAGCCAAATCGGGGCTATCATCTGGTTTTTATTGGGGGCCTTGAGTATGCTCGCAGAGGAGCGGAAGCCCCGGCCGGTTCCAGGAGATAAAAATTAACCTCCACCGCTTGCTTTTTGGGACCGGATCGTTTAAAATAGAAAGGCAGGCGCCCGTAGCTCAGGGGATAGAGCACTGGCCTCCGGAGCCAGGTGCACAGGTTCGATTCCTGTCGGGCGCACCACTAAGAATTTTGAGCGGCGCGGTTTTTTACCGCGCCGCTTTTTTGCTTTTACCGGCAGAAAGATAAGTAAGACAAGGAGGGATTCACCCCGGGGTAGGCGAATAATTTTCAGTTGTTGATCGTTTGTGTTCTCCTGTTTTTGGAGAAAATGGAGGATGGAGGTGCCGGGTATGGAGGCCGGGGAGGCAAAAAAAAGGATTGAGCAGCTACGGGCAATCATCGAACACCATAATTACCTTTATTATGTGCTGGACGCTCCGGAGATCTCCGATGCCGAGTATGATGCCTTAATGAAAGAACTCCAGGAGCTGGAGGCGGCCTACCCGCAGTTTGTTACGGCGGACTCGCCAACGCAACGGGTCGGCGGGGCGCCGGCTGAGGCCTTCCAGACGGTGGCCCATCCAATGCCGTTGCTTTCTTTAAACAACGCCTATAATACGGATGAACTCATGGAGTTTGACCGCCGGGTGAAAAAACAAGCCCCGGCGGAACCCCTTACTTATGTAGGGGAACAAAAGATTGACGGCTTGACCGTGGCCCTCCTTTACCAGGACGGGGTTTTGGTCCAGGGCGCCACCAGGGGCGACGGCCTGCGGGGCGAGGATGTCACCGCCAATATCAGGACCATCCGGTCGATCCCCCTGAAATTACGGGGGAGAGTACCCGGCCGGGTCCTGGTGCGCGGGGAGGTTTTCATGACCAAAGACGCCTTCCAGGAGTTAAACCGGGAGCGGGAGCGGACCGGGCAGCCCCTCTTTGCCAACCCGCGCAACGCGGCCGCCGGCTCCCTGCGGCAATTGGATCCGGCGGTAACCGCCGCCCGCCCTCTGGACGTCTTCTTGTACGACCTCCTGCTCTGGGAAGGGGCGGCGCTTCCGCCTACCCACTGGGAGGCCCAGGACCTGCTCAAGGAATGGGGTTTGAAGGTTAATCCCTATTCCCGGCTTTGCTCCTCCATTGAAGAGGTGGTCGAATATTGCCGGGAATGGGAGGAGAAGCGGGCTACCCTGCCCTGGGAGATCGACGGGGTTGTGGTCAAAGTCAACTCCTTGACCCTCCAGGAAAGAATGGGCGCGACCGCCAAAGCGCCCCGGGCCAAGATCGCCTATAAATTCTCGCCGGAGGAGGCCTTCACCCGGGTCCGGGAGATCCAGGTCAATGTGGGGCGGACCGGGGTCTTGACGCCCCTGGCCATCCTGGAACCGGTACGGGTGGGCGGTTCCACTGTGAGCCGGGCCACCTTGCATAATGAAGACTATATCCGGGAGAAGGATATCCGCGTCGGGGATGTGGTCGTCATCCGGAAGGCCGGGGAGATCATCCCCGAAGTGGTGCGGGTGGTGCCGGAACACCGGACCGGTGCGGAAAAACCCTTTATCATGCCGGCAAAGTGCCCGGCTTGCGGCGCCGCAGTCTACCGGGAGCCGGGAGAAGCGGCCATCCGGTGTTTGGGAGCCTCCTGCCCGGCCCAGCAAAAGGAGAAGATTATTCATTTTGCTTCAAAAAATGCGATGGATATCGCCGGGGTGGGGCCGGCTGTTGTCAACCTCCTGGTTGATAAAGGCCTGATCAAGGATGCCGCCGGCCTGTACGATCTGACCGCCAAAGACTTGGTTGGTTTGGAGAGGTTTGGCGCCAAATCCGCAGAGAACCTCCTGGCAGCGGTGGAGCGCAGCAAAGAAACCCCGCCGGAACGCCTCCTTTTTGCCCTCGGCATCCGTCATGTCGGCGAGGAAATGGCCCGCAGGCTGGTCGGGCATTTCCGGGATCTGGACCGGATCTTTACCGCCGGCAAGGAAGAGTTGATGGCTGTTCCGGAGATTGGCGAAGCCATCGCCGACAGCATCCGGCGGTATGTGGAAGAAGCACAGAACAAGGAGTTTTTGGAGAGGTTGCGCCGGGCCGGTCTCAAGTTTAAGGCGGAGGAAAGGGAGGCGGCGGCGGAACCGTTGCAAGGAAAGACCTTTGTCCTCACAGGGACGCTGGCCGCTTTTACCCGGGAAGAGGCGGAGGAGATCTTGCGGGGCCTGGGAGCGCGGGTGACTTCTTCCGTCAGTAAGAAGACCGATTATGTGGTGGCCGGGGAAAACCCGGGAAGCAAATACCAGAAGGCCCTGGACCTGAACGTGCCGGTACTCTCAGAGGACGAGTTCTTACGGTTACTGGAGGAACTGCGGGCAACGGGAAGCGAGTCAAGTCAAAGGAGGGATGACCAGTGAACCTGGAGAAGGAGAAGGTTAAGCACCTGGCGGAGTTAGCCCGTTTGGAACTGGGCGAGGAGGAGGCCGCCGAGTTTTCGCGCCAGCTAAGCGAAGTTTTGGCATACGCCGGGAAGGTCCGGGAAGCCCCGGTGGCAGGGATGGAGCCGGTGATTCATCTTCTTTCTTTAGCAAATGTTTTCCGGGAAGATGAGGTTGAACCCTCTTTGCCCCGTGAGGAGGCGTTGGCCAATGCCCCCCACCGGGAAGAGGGTTTTTTCCGGGTACCAAGGATTTTGGAAGAGAACTAGGGATATGCAAGAGAGTTAGGGAGTTTTCGCAGAGAACTAGGGGAAGGGAGGCTTTCTTTTTATTATGGAATTATCCACCCTCAGTCTTAAAGAACTCAGCGACGCGTTACGGGAAAAAACCGTCTCTGCCCGGGAGCTTACCGGGGCCTTTCTGGAGCGGATTAACCGGTTTAACCCGGAATTAAACGCCTTTGTGACCGTGGCGGAGGAAGAGGCGCTGGCCGCCGCGGATGAGGCCGATCGCCGCCTGGCCCGCGGGGAAGGGGTTACCCCGCTCACCGGGATTCCCGTGGCCGTGGCGGATACGATCTGTACCAAGGGGATCAAAACCACCTGTGCTTCACGGATCCTGGAGAATTTTATCCCTCCCTACGATGCGACCGCCGTCTCCCGGTTGAAAGAAGCGGGAGCGGTGATCATTGCCAAGACCAACACCGACGAGTTTGGGGCCGGGACAACCACCGGCTACTCCGCTTTCGGCCCGGCCCGCAACCCTTGGGATAAAGACCGGGAACCGGGAGGGGACGGCGGCGCGGCGGCGGTGGCGGCCGGCCTTGTACCGCTGGCCGTCTCCTTTGATAGCGGCGGTTCCCTGCGCCGGGCGGCCGCTTTTTGCGGGGTCACCGGGTTGAAACCGGCTTATGGTTCTGTTTCCCGGTATGGCCTGGCAGCGCTGGCCCCTTCCCTTGAACAAATCGGCCCCCTGGCCCGGCAGGTCGATGATCTGGCCCTCCTCTACCAGGTCCTGGCCGGGCCGGATCCGCTTGACGCCACCTCGCTCCCGGCTGCCGGTCCGGGACGGGACGGGGCAGAAGTTACCGGCCCGGCGGCCGGCAGCAAGGGGTTACGCATCGGTTTGCCCCGGGAATATTTTGCCGGGGAACAGCTGCAGGCCGCGGTGAAAGAGCGGGTTCTGGCCGCCGCCGGGATCCTGGCGGAAAAGGGTGGAGAACAGGTGGATTTGACCCTGCCCTCCACCGGCTATGCCCTGGCCGCCCATATTTTGCTGGCAGCCGCCGAGGCCAGTTCAAGCCTGGCGCGGTATGACGGGGTACGGTACGGGTACCGTTCGCCGGAGGCAACCGATATTGACCTCTTGTATAAAAAGACGAGGACAGAAGGGTTTGGCAGTGAGGCGAAGCGCCGGATCCTCCTGGGGACCCTGGTTTTGAGCGCCGAGTGTTATAACGATTATTACCTCAATGCCCAGAAAGTAAGGGCTCTGGTCATCCGGGAGTTTAAAGAGGCCTTCACCAAGTGCGACCTGATTTTAACCCCGGTCACCCCGGGGGCGCCCGGACGGGCCGGGGGAGAGAGATCCCCCTTACTGCAGTATCAGGATGAATACTATACTGCCGGCGCCAATTTGGCCGGTCTTGCCGGGTTGAGCCTCCCCTGCGGGCTGGTGGACGGCCTGCCGGTAGGGGTCCAGTTATTGGCCCCTGCGGGAAGGGAGGGCCTGCTCTTCTGGGCGGCCCGGATTTTGGAGGAGGCCACAGGGAGGCTTTCCCCGCCGTCTTTCCAGGAGTAGATTCCCCTGCGGCAACTCCCGGAGGCCGTTTTCTTCCCCGGCCGGTTGCCGGGGAGATGCGGCGGTAAAGGCGGGGTTTGAAAACGCGGTAAAAGGAGGGCGCGGTTTTTGCCATGAATTACGAGACCGTTATTGGCCTTGAGGTCCATGTGGAATTAAAGACAGAAGCGAAGGTTTTTTGCGGGTGCGCCGCCCGGTTCGGTGCCGAACCCAATACCCACGTCTGCCCGGGTTGCCTGGGAATGCCCGGGGCGCTCCCGGTCCTCAATAAAAGGGCTGTTGAATACTGTATCAAGGCGGGATTGGCATTAAATTGCCGGATCGCCCCGTTCAGCAGGTTTGACCGGAAACAATACTTCTACCCGGATCTGCCGCATGCTTACCAGATCTCCCAGGATGATCTCCCCCTCTGTGCCGGGGGCGGGCTCAAGATCGTCAACCCCGCGGGAGAAGAGCGGCTCGTCAGGATCAACCGGATCCATCTGGAGGAAGAAGCGGGCCGGACCTACCATTCGGGGACGGGTACGGCCGGCTACTCCTTACTGGATTTTAACCGCAGCGGTCTGCCGTTAATTGAGATCGTTACCGAACCCGACCTCCGTTCACCGGAGGAGGCCAGGATCTTCCTGGAGAAACTCCAGGAGATCCTTAGGTATATCGAGGTTTCCGACTGCAAGATGGAGGAAGGATCTTTCCGCTGCGACGCCAATATCTCGGTACGCCCGGCGGGGAGCCGGGAGTTTGGCCGGCGGATGGAGATTAAAAACCTCAATTCATTCAAGGCGATCCAGGCGGCTCTGGCCTACGAAGAAAACCGCCTGGGCAGTTTACTGGCGGCCGGGACCCCGCCGGAGCAGGAAGAATCCAGGGGCTGGGACGAAACGCGCGGGATGACCTTTTTTATGCGGCCGAAAGAGAAGGCCACAGATTACCGGTATTTCCCCGATCCGGACCTGCCGCCGCTGGTGATTGCCGAAGAATGGGTGGAGGCGATCCGGGCGGGCCTTCCGGAACTGCCGGAGGAGAAGAAAAACCGGTATGTGAAGGAGTACGGGTTACCGGTTCAGGATGCGGACCTGCTGGGCAGTTTCCGGGAGACGGCCGAGTTTTTTGAAGCCACACTTCGTTGCTATTCCGGAGAGCCCAAGACCGTGGCCAACTGGGTGATGGGGGATTTCGCCCGCCTCTTAAACCTGGAAAAACTTACACCGGCCCAGAGCAAGCTGAAGCCGGAAGCGCTCGCCGCCATGTTGCAGATGATTGATGACGGCCAGATCAGCGGGAAGATTGCGAAGACCGTTTTTGAAGAGATGTTTTACTCCGGCAAGTCCCCCCGGGAGATCGTGGCGGAAAAGGGCCTGGCGCAGATTAGCGATGAAAACCAGCTTACCGCCGTGGTCCGGGAGATCCTCGCCAAGCACCCGGGACCGGTGGCGGATTACCGGGCCGGGAAAACAAAGGCTCTCGGCTTTTTGGTGGGGCAAGTGATGAAGGAGACCAAAGGCCAGGCGAACCCGGGTCTGGTCAACAAATTGTTGCGCGAAGAGTTGGATAAGTAACAGGGGAGAAGAGAGAAATCCCGTGGTAAGCCGGCGGGTTTTCCCGCCTGCAGACACGGGATTTTTCTGTTCTTCCGTTATGGTTTTCTGAGCGGACCTTCGTTCCTTTCCCGGCGGACCTTTGCTCCTTTTCCGGGTTCCCGGAGCCAGGGCTTTCAGTTTTCTTCCTTCCCCGGCGCCTAAGGGTTATTGTGGGCTTCCTCCCTTTCCCCGCCGGCCAAGGGTTCTCTTTCCGGGAAAACCAGATCGACAGCGGCGATTATGGCGGCAGCCAGCAAAGTGCTGACTACCGGCGGCCGGACGTTAAGCATGGCCAGGGAATAGAGGTAGACCACTACGGCGGTGACGAGAAAAAGGATGATGCTCCGGTCCCGGGAGGAGCCCGGTTTAACGGCCATCTCCACCAGGGAGGAAAGAACCGCAGTCACCAGGCTCACCACGGCCAGCCGTCCGATGGTCAACCCGGAAAACCCGGGGACGATATAGCCGAGGAGAAAGAGGACGACAAAAGCGGCGGCTGCCCGGATTGCCAGGCGTAGCCAGTTGATTCTCATAACCCCACCTCCTTTCCGGTCTCAGATGGCGAAGACGTGTTTCCCGATGCGGTTGACGATTGTTCGCGTCCAAACCCATGAGCTTATGACTTTCGCGGGGTTGAAGAAATAGAGGGCGCCGCCGGAGGGGTCCCACCCGTTGACAGCGTCGCGGGCGGCCCGGATCGCTTCATTGCTGGGGTTATTATAAATCCGGCCGTTGGTGACGGTTTCAAAGGCATGCGGCTGGTAGAGCACACCCGCCAATGTATTGGGGAAAAGCGGGCTTTCAATCCTGTTGAGGACGACAGCACCCACGGCCACTTTGCCGATATACGGCTCGGCTTCGGCCTCGGCATGGATGAGCCTGGCCAGCATGTAGGTGTCCACCCCGGCCCGGGAACCGCCGCCGGCAGGGGTGGCCGCGGTCGTACCGCCGGTGGGGATGGTCAGGCGCTGTCCGATCCTCAGGGTATTGGAGGCAAGGCCGTTGACGGACCGCAGGGTATCAACGGGGACGCCAACCCGTTGGGAGATGGTGAAGAGGGTGTCGCCCCGCCTTACTGTATAGGTCCAGCCGCTGGCAGCGGTTGACGCCGTGCCGGTGCCGGTAGGGATGGTGATCCGTTGCCCGATCCGGAGGGAGTCGGTCCACAACCCGTTCCTCTGCCGCAGGCTTCCCACGCTGACCCCAAAACGCTGGGCGATTGTATACAGGGTGTCACCCCGTTGGACTGTGTAGGTCCAGTCCGCCGCAACCCCGCCTGTCAGTAGAAAAAGCAGGCCTATGCTGATGACAATGACCAACAGCCTTTTCAATTTTATCCCCCTTCTTTTTTACTTATTCTTGCCCTTGGCCGGGGTGAATATGTATCCCCTGCATGCCCGCTCCCTGCGGGCAATTCAGGCGCCGGGTCTTTAGACGCTTTTCAGTCAGCGGGCCGGACGTGGTCGGCCGTGGCCGGCCGCAAGATGTACCGCCCGTGAACCCGGTGTTTCCGGCATAAAAGGCCGGGTTTTTTTATAGATATTTTTATGGATCATTTATTTACAGGAGGGGGGGCAAGATGGATTACCTGACGCGGGCAAAGTATGACCACGGGGCTTTACGGATGATGCTGGATGTTCAGAAAGAGATCCTGGCCAGGCTGGCAAAGGCCCGGGGGGTTAACCTGATCCACTTGGAGGAGATCTTGGGGTTTTGGAAGGAGTTTCTCTGCCGGGAACACCTGCTGGCCGAGGAGGAGTTCCTCTTTACTGTTCTCCGCCGTTTAGACCACCCGGCTCTGGCGGAGTTGGTTGCCGACCATGATCAATTGTGTTCTTCCCTGAAAAAATTGGAGGAGATTGCCGGGGAATTACGGGCCGGGAAACCCAATTCCGGCCGGGAATTTTTAGAAACGGGAAGAAACTTCGGTATGCTTTTGGAGCGGCATTTAAATAAGGAAAATAGTATTTTCGCCGAATTAACCGTGAAAGAGCATGGGATCGCTGCTTATCCCCGGCCGCTTCCGCCGGAGGGCCTTTCCAGGTTGACCCGGCTTTTTTCCCTCTTGAACGAACTGGCCGGTGAATATTTAGGCCGGGAGTACGACATCGCCTGGCTGCAGGTGGAGAAGGGGAAAGAACCGGCGACTAGTGGAGGAACAGGGGAAGAGTCTCCGGAAGACAAGGGGGAAACAGAGGAAGAGCCTCCGGCAGGCAAGGAGGCAACAGTAGAAGAATCCCCGTCCGGTGCTCTTGGCGGCCGGGGGGAAGGAGAACCGGCAGGGGAGGAGGGGCAGACAATTGAAGAAAGCGGAGGGGCGGATGTTGAGGAAGAAAGCGGAACGGCAGGGGGAGAAAGAGAAAGGGCGGGTGTTGGGGAAGAAGGCGAAAGGGTAGAGGGCTAGGGGAGAAAGGGGAAGCGGAGGCTGGGGAAGAAAGACGGTTAAGACAGAGCAGGGATCAAAGGAGAGAAAGAGAATAAATGTAGGTTAAGAAGTTAACCCGTGCCCCGCTCGCGCGCGTACGGGGAACTAGAGGAGAGCGGTTATGAAGTATTGGGCGGACTTACATATTCACTCCAAATATTCTATTGCCACCAGTAAAGATTGCTGCCCGGAACATCTGGAGTTATGGGCGCGCCGCAAGGGGCTGACGGTAATCGGTACCGGTGATTTTACCCATCCGGCCTGGCGGGAAGAACTCCGGGAAAAACTGATCCCCGCCGAAGACGGGTTATGGCGCTTGAAACCGGAATACCGGGTGGAAACAGCCGCGATTCCGGGCGCCCCTGAGGTGCGTTTTATCGTTTCCGGGGAGATCAGCCTGATCTACAAGAAAAACGGGCGGACGCGAAAAGTCCACCACCTCTTGCTCTTGCCCGGTCTGGAAGCAGCGGAGCGGCTGGCCGGGCGCCTGGAGAAGATCGGGAACATTGCTGCCGACGGCCGGCCGATCTTGGGCCTGGACAGCCGGGCCTTGCTGGAAATAACTTTGGAGACCTGTGCGGAGGCGATTTTTATCCCCGCCCATATCTGGACCCCGCATTTTTCCCTCTTTGGCGCCAATTCCGGGTTTGATGCCATTGAAGAGTGCTTTGAGGATTTAACCCCGGAGATTACCGCCCTGGAGACCGGGCTCTCTTCCGACCCGGCCATGAACTGGCAGCTTTCCGCGCTCGACCGGTTCTTGCTGGTTTCCAACTCCGACGCCCATTCCCCCGCCAATTTGGCACGGGAAGCCAACCTTTTTGCCACCGATCTTTCCTACCCGGCGATCCGGAAGGCCCTGACGCCCCCGGGCGAGGGCTTCCTGGGGACGGTGGAATTCTTCCCGGAAGAAGGGAAGTACCACTGGGACGGGCACCGGGCCTGCGGGGTCCGGTGGGCGCCGGCCCAGACCAGGGAGTACCAGGGGGTTTGCCCGGTTTGCGGGCGGAAGGTGACCACCGGCGTCCTCCACCGGGTGGAGGCCCTGGGCGACAGGGCGCCGGGGGAAAAACCGGCAGG
>JGI24713J26584_10000809_pt1 | contig 23443 bp, 22 predicted proteins | sample BioPla4DNA1_FD_26584 | JGI IMG/M metagenome (IMG submission 26584) | reverse complement strand
ATAGATCTTTGCGTATATCCTCTTCGCTTATGGCATGGCCTTTTTCTGGATGGGTATCGTGACGGTTTATACCTTTCAATTTTACTGAAACACCATTGACTTTGACCATTACTTCATTTTTACCATCTTTTAGATAGGGAGTTATATTAAATTCTGCTGGCAGGTGACTTACTTGACTGTATCCAACTTCAACACCGTTTATATATAAATAATAGCAAGAATTAACACCCTCGAAAACTATATAAGTTTCCCTAGATTTCCAATCATGGTCTAAAGTAAATTCTCTTCTGTATACTCCACACGGATTCTCATCGGGTACATAGGGTGGATCTACTGGATGAGGATAGTTGACATTAGTGTAGTATGGCTCCTCATAACCATGCATCTGCCAGTTTGATGGTACAGGGATAGAGTCCCAATCTGTAATAGTCTCTGGTACCTCATAATAAGCCTTATAAAATTTAAAATCCCAGATACCGTTTAGGCAACGGTAATATTTTGACTTTTCTTTATCCACTGTTAGAGCAGAATCCAGGTCGGAAAATGGAATATAAAAAGCCCTTGCTTTTTCCCTACCTTTTTGCAAGAACTGTGGATTTTGCCAATCATTTTTATTCATGCTTGTCCTCCTTTAACGAATGGTCATTCATTTAAAAAGAAATGTGATAAAACACATTTAAGCCATTATATAAGAAAACACTTTCTTTATGCCATTTAAATGCTAGTATTCCACTGAAATAGGCACATATATTCATGATATAATACAATCTGTGTGATTTATATACAAAAGAGGCCTTGTTTTTTATGAATTCGGTCACAACAATAATTTGCTGGTAACGTTATAACTTTTCAACCTCTTGAAATAGTTTGTCTAATTCTGCTGCTCTTCCTCTGTTCATTGTCATCATTCCTATAATGAACATTGAATACTTAATTAAATTTCATCCCATCTATCAATCTGCCTCTTTTTACATACTATTCCACATCACTATCTACTAAACTAATTTCTCTAAGAAAGCTATAATTGAATGAGTGTTATGAAAGCTGATTAGTGGCTTGTACTTATTATAATGATTATACATATAATATATGGTTATACTGAAGCTAATGAAGGTGCTAATATGAATATGCGGATACAAGATGAGTTGAGAACTATTATCGATATAATTACAAATACGATTTCGGTGGAGAATATATTTTTGATATTTATATAGTTATGTCTGAGGACACAGATGTTAAGGAAATTGATGTAATTAGATTAATCCATAAATCCATTCGTGATAAGAACAATGATTTTTTTATATGGATCTTAAGAGTACAGGGTTTCTTCTAACTATACATTCATGTACATATTAAAAATACCATAGTAAGTACTTCTAATACAGTAATATGCCCTGGATTTGATTACATATATCAAATCCAGGGTGAAATCGCGTTTATAATCCCTAACTCGCCAGTTAATATGATGATCAATTTTTATCAATATGCTCTAGGTGAATAAGCCTTTTCCCGAAGCTTTCTTCCTATCTAATTAAATACTATTAACTTATTATGCTAGTAACACAAGTCAAAACTCCAGCAATGGCTAAAAATCCATATACAAAATAACGGAACTGTTCCCCATTAATTCGCTTTACCACCTTGCTCCCAAAAAATACGCCTATAAATTGGCCAATTACTCCTGGGATTGCTAGGATTAATGTAGAACTTAAAAGAATTCCACTAGACAGCCTGTTTATGCTGTTGATCAAGTTGGTTACCCAGAAAAAACATTGGATTGTTCCTACCTGTTAGAGGTAACTCTCTCTAAGACATAAGCATGCTGTAGGTTTATTAACACAGTCTATTACAAACCAAAAGCGCTTCTCAGGTAGCACCTAGAAATTCTTGCAGACTCAAACCTATTAATCTTTTCGCAGCCAGCTGGTAATCCTACACAAACAATGCCATTAAAATCAATCTCTCTCAGTGCCTGCATAAATGCCGGCAAATCAGCAGTTCCCAAGCCTAGGGGGACCCAGCTAAGCCCTCTGCCGCGATATTCTAGCATTGGATTCAGGTCTTTCAAATGTACATAGGCGATTCTATTAGCATAGTCTTTTATTAGTTGGACAGCATCTACTCCTGCTACTAATGCAATACCCGCTATTAAAGCAGAAACGATAGATGGAATAAAATCTAAGCACGAAGAGCGTTGCGGAATTTAAGCAATTTGGAATTCACTGCAACTGCAATTATAGTGGGAAACGTCATCATTATGATAACAATAAAAAGGGAGCTACAAATACATAGGCGCGCAATTTTTTTGTTATAAAGCAAGCTTTTAGAGCTGTTTCTAAAGTTTTTTCTTTTGTCTACCATTCTTTTTTCTCTCATTCCCAGAAATAACAGAATGGGGAGGACTACAAAGACATGGTCATAATCTCACTCATATCCTGGATAAAGACGAGGGAATCGAGATTGCACGTAAGTGGGTGGAGTATTGCAACGGCAGTGTCTCTACGCCCATGGGTAGATTGCGGGCTGAAAATGGCCATCCAGAACCATATGGAGTAAAATATTGGGAGCTAGATAATGAAACATGGNGATGGTTCAGCAAGGAAGAATATGCTGAATATGTAAAGTTATATGCAGAAGCTATGCACTCTGTTGATCCAACCATCCAAATAGGCATATGTTCCTATCATACTTTCAGTGATGAGATTGAAGACATTTTGGAAATGTGTGGAAAGTCAATCGATTTTATCGCCGACCGTATGTGTGAACCTTTCAACATCAAGCGTAAAATTTCCATAGTACAAAATTACAATAAAACCCATCAGCATCAAATATATTACACCGACACTGAAGCCTTACAAAACCGTGATTTAACATTGGCTCCTTATACAAAACATTATTATAATCAACAAAGTGGGTTGGTTCAAGAAACTATGAAATTCCACGGCAATATTCACAAAGAAGTCCACTATGGCACTATTTCTTGTGCTCATCCCTGTACTTTTGAGGTTCCAGCTTTTTCTTTCTCAGAAATAGTTCTCTATCCTGAAGAATAAACTTGAGTCTTTGTAAGAACTCATCTTTAAAGCAGTCATTCATTGGGTAGGAGGTAGATAAATAATTTATCTACCTCCTACCCAATTGTGAAAAATTCTACTAGGCCAAAAGCATTCGGTCACTAAAGCTTCCAAATTTCTCTAACAAATCTGTTACCTTTAGATTTTTCTTTTCCTCACCAGAAACATCGTATACAATTTCACCTTTGTTCATCATAATTAAGCGATTTCCGTATTTAATAGCATCCTTCATGTTGTGTGTAACCATAAGTGTAGTCAACTTGTTCTTCTCCACTATCTCTTGAGTTAACTCCAGTACTTTTATAGCAGTTTTAGGATCCAGGGCAGCAGTGTGTTCGTCTAGTAAAAGTAGCTTAGGCTTTTGTATTGTAGCCATTAGCAGGGCTAGGGCCTGCCTCTGTCCTCCTGACAAAAGACCTACTTTATCATTGAGTCGATTTTCTAGACCTAATCCTAGTATCTTTAAAGATTCTTGAAATTTTGTCTTTTCTTCTTTTGTAACACCCCAACTTAAGCCCCGCCGTTTTCCTCGGCGATTTGCAATGGCCAGATTTTCAACAATTTCCATGTCTGCAGCTGTACCCATCAAAGGATCCTGAAAAACTCTTCCTAAAAAAGCTGCTCGCTTATACTCTGGCATTTTGGTTATATCCTCTCCTGCCAGGAAAATTTCCCCTTCTTCCGGCATGTATACCCCTGCAATTATGTTTAATAAGGTAGATTTTCCAGCACCATTTCCACCAATAATGGTTACAAAATCCCCTTCACAAATATGAAGATTCAAATTACATAAGACCCTCTGTTCATTTATGGTTCCAATGTTAAAAACTTTAGTCAAATTCCTTATTTTTAACATAGTTTCACTCTGCCTTCTCTAAATTAATTTTTGGTTTTACAAATTTGGATTTAATCTCTGGAATGGATAAAGCCATAGCAACTATAATAGCTGTAAACAGCTTCAAGTTAGAGGATTTTAATCCAATACGAAGTACTAAAGCAATAATAATGCGATAGATAACTGACCCTGTAACAACAGAAGTCATTCTTAAAAAATAGTTAATACGGGTTCCGAAAAGCACTTCCCCAATAATAACGGCGGCCAAGCCCATTACTATGGTTCCTGTACCCATACCTACATCGGCATATCCTTGGCTTTGAGCTACCAGGGCTCCTGAAAGGGCTACTAACCCATTGCTTAATAATAATCCCAAGATTTTCATTCTATCAGTATTACCACCCATTGCCCGGGCCATATTTTCATTATTTCCAGTAGCACGGATCAGAGCGCCAATTTCAGTGCCAAAGAACCAATATAATATTCCCATTATAGCCAATGAAAAGATCACACCTATACTTAAGCTTACCATAGCCTTATCAAAGCCTGCGGGCAATAGGTCCTGGGCTCTAGTAAATACAGTCTCCATACCAATTAGAGCAATATTTGCCTTTCCACCCATAATGCTAAGATTTATAGAATACAGGGCAATCATAGATAAAATACCTGATAAAATTGCCGGGATTTTTAACTTAGTATGCAAAACACCTGTTACTACTCCCGCAAGTAGTCCTGACAAAAAGGCTATAAAAAGGCTGAGAAGGGGATCCCAGCCCATCATAATTAAAATAGCGCTAACCGCGCCTCCTAAAGCAAAGCTTCCATCCACTGTTAAATCAGCATAATCTAAAATTTTATAAGTTATATATACACCCAAGGTCATAATTCCCCACAAAACACCTTGAGCAATTGCGCTGTTTATAGACAACAATAAACCTTCCATGTCTGTTTATACCCCCATTAGAAAGGATTTAGGCAATAAGCCCAAATCCTTTTTGTCAAACATTTTTATATTGATCCTATTCTTCACTAACAAATTTAGCTCTCTCAAGTAAATCTCCCGGTATGGATATGCCCAAAGAGTCGGCTACTTCTTTATTAATTAGCAGTTCAAACTCCTCTAGGTATAGGATAGGCATATCCGCTGGATTTTTATTGTCTTTCATAATCTCTACAGCTTGAGTACTGGTAAGTTTGCCTAGATCATAGTAGTTGATACCATAGGTAGCTAAACCGCCATTTCTGAGCATCCCTTCCTCTCCCACAATAACCGGCATTTTAGCTTCCAGGGCAATCATAGAAACCGTTGCCATACCAGAGGCAATCATGTTATCTGTAGGACAGTAAATGGCTTGAGCCTTTCCTACCACAGATTCTACCACCGACTGAATTTCAGAAGATTGGGATACGCTGGCGTCTATAACATTAATACCTAACTCTTCAGCTGCTTCTTTGGCTAGGTTTACTTGGAACACAGAGTTAGCTTCGCTGGAATTGTAAAGCACTGCCACAGTATCCACATCAGGTAAAATCTCTTTTAAAAGCTCCATCTGTTCCTTTACAGGAGTTAAATCCGAAGTTCCTGCTACATTGGTGCCAGATTTTTCATTGGATTTTACTAACTTTGCATCAGCAGGATCTGTAACGGCCGTAACTAAAATTGGAATTTCAGAGGTTTCATTGGCCATGGCCTGTGCTGCTGGAGTGGCAATGGCTAAAACTAAATCCACCTTGTCATTGACAAACTTTGCTGCAATGGTCTGGCAATTTGATTTTTCACCCTGGGCATTTTGATAATCAATAGTAAAATCCTCACCTTCAACAAGGCCTGCCTCTTTTAAGCCATCTACAAACCCCTGATAGGCTGCATCTAGTGCATCGTGGTTTTCCAGCTGAAGCACTCCAATTTTAAAGGTCTTTTTTCCTCCCCCGCTGGCGGTTTCCCCACTGCATGAAGCAAGAATTACTAGACTACAAATAAGCAATATAGCAATAAAGCTCTTTTTGACTACCTTCCACATAGCTTTATATCCCCTTTTCACTCTTATTATAGAATCATGCCAATGATTTTCCTTAATTAAATTTTTGTTATGACTACTTAATTAAGTCTTATGGATTACTTATGTATTATTAGAGATAGGAACCATAAGCTCCCTTTTTTCCGTGCTGACCACTATACTAGTTTCCATGCTGCTAATACCAGGAATGGAAACTAAGGCATTGATTACATTTTCCTTATATACCTCTATGCTAGGCGCTACAGCCTTTAACAAATAATCCTTACTTCCCGTCAAAGTATAGCATTCCAATATATAGGGAAGCTCTTTTACCCTTTCAACAAAATTGTCAATGGTTTCTCGGTTATAAGGTGCTAAGTTTATTGTGATAAAGGCTGTAATTTCAAATCCTAGTTTCTTTTCATCTAATAAAGTGGTAAATCGGCGGATTACACCCTTTTCAACTAGATTCTTTGTACGGGCTAAGCAAGCAGAAGGTGATAATCCCACAGCTTTGGAAAGTTCAAGATTTGAGATAGAAGAATCTTGTTCAAGAAGTAATAATATCTTTTTATCAATATGATCTAGAGAAATTGGCATGTGACCCCCTCTCTTCACAAAATAATATTTCGCATTTCCGGTATAATAGCATATTATATTCAGAGTGTCAAGGATTTGTTCGAATTATTTGTTGTCCGCTCGTGTACTTCAAAATAGTAATTATATGGATTTCTTTCATTCTTAGGACCCTGGGTTCTAGATATAATTCTCCACTCTTCATAATTTATTTCAGGGAAATAGGTATCGCCTTCAAATTCATGGTCTATATAGGTTATATAGAGTTTTTGTGCATAAGGGAGGAATGCGGAATATATCGTAGCACCCCCTATAATAAAGCAGTCTTTTTCATCTTTTATAATTTTTAAAGCTTCCTCTACAGAATGGACTACTAGGCAGCCTTTCTTACTATATTGCCTATCCCTTGTTAAAACAACATTTTTTCTACCATCTAAAGGCTTGCCTATAGATTCAAAGGTCTTACGACCCATCACAACAGTATTGCCTAAAGTAACCTTTCTAAAATAGGCTAGGTCAGCAGGAAGCCTCCAAGGCATTCCATTGTTTTTTCCTATAACCCTGTTTCGATCCATAGCAACAATAATTGATATCATACTGATACTTCTCCTTTTATATGGGGATGTGGATTGTAGTCAATAAGCTTAAAATCTTCGTACGTAAAATCAAATATGGAATCAACATCTCTACTTATAATCATTTGAGGCAGCTTTCTAGGCTGCCTTGTAAGCTGTAGTTTTACCTGATCAATATGGTTCAAGTAAATATGAGCATCCCCTAAGGTATGTATAAATTCACCAGGTTTTAATCCACATACCTTAGCCACCATCATAACCAATAGAGAATAAGATGCTATATTAAAAGGAACTCCAAGAAAAACGTCCCCGCTTCTTTGATAAAGCTGGCATGACAGCCTGTCATTTGCCACATAAAATTGGAATAGGCAGTGACAGGGAGGTAGGGCCATTTTGCCAATGTCAGCTACGTTCCATGCGCTTACTATATGTCTTCTAGAGTGAGGATTCTTGTTAATCTCATCAATAACATAACTTAGCTGATCTATATGGCCTCCATCATAGCTAGGCCAAGATCTCCACTGGTATCCATATATGGGACCTAGATCCCCATTTTCGTCGGCCCATTCATCCCATATGCTAACACCATATTTCTTAAGATACCTAATATTGGTATCCCCTCTTATAAACCAGAGCAGTTCATAGATTATTGATTTCAAATGAAGTTTTTTAGTAGTAAGGAGGGGAAACCCCTCCTCTAAATCAAACCTCATCTGATAGCCAAATATGCTAATGGTTCCTGTCCCAGTTCTATCTTCCTTCTGAATACCGTTATCCAATATATGTTTTAAAAGGTCTAGGTATTGTTTCATTTATTAAACCCTCACACTTCACTTTTATTAAGAAAAAATTTCTATAACTCTTAATTAACCTGTAGTAAATATCTCAATAACTATCCTATACAAAAATTAACCTAGGAACATCCCGTAGTAGCACCGCATTCCTCGCAAACCTTGCAGGTTCCGTTCCTTCTTAGCCTAATACTTCCGCAGATGGCACAGACTTCACCATAGATACGCTCACCCTTTTCAGCTTCATCATGGGAATATTCATAATAGGGCTCATTGTTTGGCAAGCTTGAGCTGCTGGAGGCTGTTACCAAATCTCTTGCCGATAGCATTTCTCCATCCACCTCAGGTTTTGCCTCACACCTTGAAAAGTTGCCTAGTTCAATGTCTATTATCTTGCTTATTAAATCAGATATAGACGATGCATGCTTAATGTATGGATGACGGCTAACAAAACCTGATGGTTCATACTGCTGTCCTCTCAGCATCCTAGATATTTCCTGAGGCGGAATATTGTATTGAAGCATATTGGATATTGCCTTGGACAGGGAAGCAAGCAAACCTTTAACCACTGTACCCTCTTTATCTGTGGAGATAAAGAGTTCGCCAATTCTACCATCAGGATAAAAATTCACTGTTATATAAAGCTCAATATCGCCTATCTTAGCACTATGGGTAAATCCAGGTCTCCTACCTGTAACTTTCCTGCGTACAGCTTTTCCCTCCCTGCTTGACTTGGCTATTTCAAGCAGCTCTTGATAGGTCATATCCTCCAGCCTTTTTTCAGTTTCATTATCCTTTGATGATGTCAATGGCTGACTGGCCTTAGAGCCATCCCTATATATAGCGATAGCCTTAGAACCTGTAGTATAGGCTAATAAATGAATTCTCTCAATATCCTTTACAGTTGCTGAATTAGGCATATTCACAGTCTTGGATACCGCACCCGAAATAAGGGGGGTAATAGCTGATACCATAAGTACATGACCTTTGGGGGAGATAGCCCTTTTTCCTGTACCGCATTTGCTGGCAGTGTCAAATATGGCATAATGTTCTGGCTTTAGATGAGGTGCCCCTTCTATCTTGCCATCGATAATATTATCCTTATCATCCTTGCGCAAAATATAACCAATAATCTCATCAATTTGTTTTTCTGAATAGCCCAGCCTTTTAAGGGCAGTCTCAATTACTGGATTTACCATAACCATGGAAGCCCCACCAGCCAGCTTTTTATATATGACATGGGCATAGAAGGGTTCAATAGATGTAGCACCACAGTCCATGGCAAAGGATATTGTACCAGTAGGTGCAACTACAGTTACTTGAGCATTGCGATAACCATTTTTAACACCGCTGTCATATGCCATATCCCATACCTTAAGCAAAGTCTTACTAACATCATTCCAGCCAATCTTTTTAAGAATTTTATGTTCCACTTCCATAGGCTGATAGCTAAGGCCTTCGTAGCTATCCTGCCTAGCACCTGCCACCCTGGCATGATTTCGAATAACCCTCAGCATGTGCTCCTTATTTATATCATACTTCTCAAAAGGACCTAATTTTTGTGCCATCAATGATGAAACATAATAGGAATATCCAGTCATAATACCCATTATGGATGCTGCCATGGTCCTTGCTTCAGGAGAATCGTAAGGATACCCGCAAGCCATAATAAGGGAAGCAAGGTTTGCGGGACCAAGGCCCGTTGTTCTAAAAAGGTAAGTTTTTCTGGCTATATGCTTTGTAGGATATTGCCCCCAATGTATAGAGGCTTCCAAAACCATTTGTACCAATGCCACGGCATGCAAAAACTCATCTAGCTTGAAATTACCAGTTTCTACATCAAGGAAATAATAAAGGTTTATGGATGCAAGATTGCAGGATGTATCGTCCAAAAAGGCATATTCACTGCAGGGATTAGTAGCATTTATCTGGTTATGCTTAGCCCACAGCTGTCCATCCTCGCCCGCAGGGCAGGTATGCCACTCATTAAACCTACCATGAAATTGCAGTCCAGGATCAGCACAGTAATATGCTGCTTCATTAATAGCATCCCAAAGCTCCTTTACCTTAATCTCTTTGTTAACACTAGGATCCACTCGACCCTTTAAGGTAATAGTTGCATTAGGATCCTTATGGAGATTTAAAATTTTCTTCATGGTTTCATCCTGTAGCCGAACTGAATTGTTGCCATTTTGGCCAGAAACCGTATTATAGGCTTCACCGTTAAAATCAGTATCATAGCCCATTTTTCCAAGAGCCCTAACCTTTTCTTCCTCTTTCCTCTTCCAGTTTATAAAATCCAAAATATCCGGATGATCATCATCTACAATAACCATCTTAGCAGCACGGCGTGTGGTACCGCCAGATTTAATGGCTCCTGCATTCCTGTCAAAACCCTTTAAAAAGCTAAGTAGACCTGATGAAACCCCGCCGCCAGATAATCTTTCACCCTCGGCTCGCAAAGTTGAATAATTAGTACCCGTCCCAGAGCCGCCTTTAAAAAGTTTGGTCTCGGTAACATAATGATCAGATATGGACTGATCGCCAATAAGTTTATCCTGAATAGAAATTATAAAACAGGCTGATGCTTGGGTTCTCGTATAGAGATCTTTACTCTCTACTACTTCCTTTTTCTCTGGATCATAGTAATATAAACCATTAGGCTCTCCTTCAATACCATAAGCCATCTTTAAACCAGTGTTAAACCATTGAGGAGAGTTAGGAGCCCATGCCTGGGCCAATAGCAAATATGCTAGCTCATCGTACAAAATTTGCTTTTGCTCCTCCGTATCAATAAGGCCTTCGTCCATTAAGGCAGCTACCCAAAAAGATACCATGCGGTGTACTACCTCTCGCATGCTGCGCTCATGGCCAACATGATTATTTACGCCTGCCTTTCTAAAATAATGGCTGGCAATAATATCGCATGCATTCTGTGAATAATGGGATGGAAACTCCAAATTCCTCATATCACAGATTACTTTATTTGTCCTATAATCCCTTAATATTACATCCACTGTTTTCCATTCAAAGAGGTCATAAACCGTCCTACTTTTATCAACCTCTAGCTCTTTGGTAAATTTTCTTACTATTAGATGATCAATTTTACTCATAGCACCCTCCCCAACAAGACCGTAATTTAATGTAAAGATTTGGTATGTATTTTATTAATAAAATTCTACCACTATATATATACCACGTCAAACCGTTTTAACACTACATATTGTGCATCTAGTTTTATCGTAGTTAATTTTCTATAAAAATATTAAATTTGGATTCTTTATGATTACATTTCTCCCCTAGCTTGTCCCACCTATGGGATTATTTTTTATACCCAATTTTAGTGCCATTCAAATCCTTCTAATTCTCCATAACCACGATATCATATAACAAAAATGCCCCGATTAATGGTAACTCATAAGACCATTAATCGAGGCTTTATTATATTTCTACTCTTGTCTGTTTTGGCTTAATTCTTTATCAAATCCATTAGGATATCTTTTTTCTAGCTTTATAATATTCTCTCTACATATATCACCCATGTCCAAGCCCAATGCATCGGACATTAGGGCAATATACCAGGCAATATCCCCTAATTCTTTTTTTATATACTCCTTGTCCAATTTATGTCCATGGAAGATTACCTTTTTAATATGATCTACACATTCCCCTACCTCGCCTGCAAGTCCAAGGCTGGCATTTAAAATTTGCTCTTCAGTGGTAGAATAATTTCCTTTAGTGCGCATAGCTTTGCGCTGATATTCAGACATATTCATAAACCATCATTCCTTCTCAGTTACAATTGTTCTAAATCTAGTACTTTTCTATTGTAATTTTTTCATTCTTATATCTGTTCCCATATAATTATATAATTTTTATATAATACCAAATGTTTATTTCTTATCTTCTTTAAACAAACTCATAAGGCCACTTTAAGTATTTATTAAGAATCTCTACAAACTCCTTTAGACCTTCAGCATCCTCTTTATCAAATCTTGCTTTTATAGGACTATCGATGTCCAATACCCCTATTAGCCTGTCCTCTTTTAATATAGGCAGCACAATCTCCGACTGGGATGCTGCGTCACATGCAATATGGCCCGGGAATTTATTTACATCCTCCACTATCTGTATTTCCCTAGTCTTTGCAGCAGTACCACATACCCCCTTGCCCATGGCTATTCTAACACATGCTGGTTTTCCTTGAAAAGAAGCCAGTACCAACTCTCCCCCCTTATAGAGGTAAAAGCCAGCCCAGTTAATATCTTGGAGCATTAGGTACAAAAGGGAAGATGCATTAGATATCCCTGCCAGCCAATCTGGCTCGCCATCTAGCAAGCTTTCCAAATAGCCATTTAACTCCTTATAAAAGGATTTTTTGTCTTTAACCTTTATCTTTTCAAATTGAAACACATTACACTCTCCTTTTCTATAAACAACATAATTTTGTCCAAATCAGAGTCCAAGCTGATATTCAATAGCCTCTTAGCCTATCCAACAGCTCTGATAAATTTGACTTCCCCAATTTACATCATCTTTTAAAATAAATCCCCCAGCTCCTCTCAGATATCCCCCCTGTAAATTTAGAGGTTCTTGGTCTAGCATGAGTATTTCATTAGCCTTTATTATATAGTCATGCTGTAAAAACCATTTATTTTCCGGAAATGTTTGCATGGTTTCTTCCCATTTTTCATACCAAGGCTTGAAATAGTTGCTTATTAGTTTTTTCATGACTCCACCCTATTTTATTAAATTAATCTTTAGTACTAGTTATTTAGTTATATTATAGATAAAGGATGGAGCTTATGCAATTAATTCTACAATCATAAAAATGCTACATATCTAAGTATCTAAATTCATAAAAACCTCAATAAATGCTTTAATCTCCTGCCATGTTGATAGCTCAAAGAGTTTTTTAAAAATACTAATGAAGAAAATAGCTATTAATACCCCAGTTAGTATCATGGAAATTAATATAATATAGTTCTTGTCTATATTAAATTTTTTCATCATTATTCCTTCTTCTCATTTTAATTAATTTATCAGTAATTTTTACCAAATTTCCATAAACTAAACACTTAAAAAATGTTTATAATAGTCATGGTTTTATATTAGTATTCTGTTATTCTCGAAGATAGAACAATGATGAAACAAGAAAAGGATTTACGCAAAAACGTAAATCCTTTTTTCTGGCGGAGAAGGTGGGATTCGAACCCACGTGCCCTTGCGGGCAACCGCATTTCGAGTGCGGCGCGTTATGACCACTTCGCTACTTCTCCAGATTTATTAAAGTTTAAATTATTTCTTTTTTTGTCTTTTCTTTCGAAAAAAGTCCTTTATAATCTGCCTGCAATCCTCTTCTAAAATACCCTCTATCACTTCTAATCTATGGTTAAAGCGATTATCTTGAACCAGATTATATAAGCTTCCTGTGCATCCTGCTTTAGGATCCCTAGCACCAAATATAACTCTATCTAACCGGCCTTGTATCAAGGCTCCTGCACACATGGGACACGGTTCAATGGTAACATAAATTTCACATCCAGTCAATCTCCAGCTTTTAACTTTTTGGGCTGCACGATAAATAGCTATCATCTCTGCATGTAGGATAGGATTCTGCTCCCTCTCCCTAAGATTATGGCCTCGGGCAATGATTTGTCCATCCTTAACTATTACAGCCCCTATAGGTACTTCATCTAATTCATAGGCCTTTTGGGCCTCTTTTAACGCCTCCCTCATAAACTTTTCATGCAAATAAATCACATCCTAAACTTTATGATTTTATACCTTTTGATATTATTGCACACTGAATCTATAAAATCAATAATCGTGTCACAAATTGACCCCCGCTCATATTATATACCAGGGATATATGAATATAGCTATCCAAAAATTGTATACAGCCTATATAAATTCTTGGCCGTATTAGAAAGGGGGTCATTATTATATTTACCAGAAGAGCCATTCTAAAAAAAATCGATCCAGAACTTACGAAAACCATGAATACTATGTCTGATCAGCCAGTATCAATAATTCTCCATTCCCATAAGGGCTGTGATGATATATGCCATGAAACCCTAGAAAAACTAGGTGCCAAGGTTAAATATGAATATCCTCTGATTGATTGCTTTAGCGTAGAAATACCTTCGTCAAAGCTTTTAGATCTGGCGGCGGCAAGGTATGTGAAATATATTACTGCTGATGCATCAGTAAAAGCACAAATGGATATAGCTTCCCAGGAGGTTAAAGCCCATATCCTAAATAGAACTGGTTACAAAGGTAGGGGAGTAGGAATTGCTATAATTGATACAGGCATATACCCTCATCTGGATTTCGTAAGACCTACCAACAGAATCAAGGCGTTTAAAGATTTTGTAGATAATAAAGACCTGCCCTATGATGATAATGGGCATGGGACCTTTGTAGCCGGCGTTGCAGCAGGGAGTGGCTACCGTTCTCGGGGAAAGTATCAAGGGATAGCACCCGAAGCAGATATAATCGCTCTAAGAGCTTTAAATAAAAATGGAAACGGCAGTACCTCGGATATATTGGCAGCCATACAATGGGTTGCTGATAATCAGGAAAAACTAAATATAAAGGTGCTATCCATGTCGTTAGGTACTCAAGCTAAGAGACTTTCTTCAAACGATGCCATGATAAGAGGCGTAGAAGCATTATGGGATAGGGGCGTAACCGTTGTAGTTGCAGCTGGAAACTCAGGGCCCCAACCTTCAACCATAACATCTCCTGGGGTAAGCTCTAAAGTTATAACTGTAGGTGCCGTTGATGATAAAAGAACCCCTCATATATCCGATGATACCATAGCTGAATTTTCTAGTAGNGGACCAGTAGGTATGCGTATTAAGCCCGATGTNGTGGCACCTGGTGTTAAGGTGGTATCCGTTAATACCGATAAAGAGTATCAGCCAGGCCAGAGAAATATACTTTCTCCAGTTCCTTATACAACCATGTCTGGTACATCGGTAGCAACACCAATTGTATCAGGCTCAGTGGCTTTATTACTGGAGAAAAATCCGTCCTTGACTCCTAATCAAATCAAAAAAATATTAATGGATAATGCTGTCCCTATAGTTAAGGATGCCAATGCAGAGGGTAGAGGTATTATCGATCTAGAAAAGATTATTAGGGATTAAAATACAAAGAGCAAGGGCATAGGCCTTTGCTCTTTATATTTTTCTTATACAATAGGAAAAATTATTCTTGCTAGATAGATTACTAGTGATAAAGTTATGGCACTAAATATAGTTGTTATCAATACAGCTTGCGAAGCAAAATCAGGATGATTATCATACTCTACAGCTATAAGGGCAGAATTAACAGAGGTTGGAACTGATGTTGATATCATCAGTGCCTGTGCTATTATTCCGCTAAAGCCCATAATTTTGATCAATACAAAGGCTATCACTGGACCTCCAATCAATCGAATAAATGCCGCCATATAGGCGTCCTTATTTCCAAACTGAAACTTGGTCCTTGAGAGCTGAACTCCTAAGGTGATAAGAGCAATGGATATCAGTCCATTTCGAATATACTCCAATCCTTTCCATATAGGAGCTTTAGTTAAATCATAAGGCAGCAGTTTAAGAATTAGTGCAGAAGGTATAGCGTATATCACCGGCATTCTAAGGATATCTTTTATTGAATCTTTCCAGTGAAGGGTAGCCCTTCCCGCATTAAAAAACCCAAAAGTATTGGTGGTGATATTTTGTACAACCAATACTGCAATTTGAGTTGTTAATGCCAAATCTAAATAAGGGGTGGAGCCTTCTATTATGTAAGGAGCACTGCTAAATACTAAAGTAATTAAGGGTACTCCTACATTTCCTGAATTATAGAACATAATTGAGTTTAGAAAAGCAAATTTTTTCCCAGTCTCATAACCCATTTTATAGGAAATAAGATTCCCAATCAAAACATTTAATATTAACACTAGCACTGCAAAACCGCATATCTTTATCATCTCTAGAGGAATTTTTGTAGCATAGATATTAGTGAATATAAATACTGGCAAAAATATATAAAAATTAGATTTAGTCAGTGTATTAATATCTACATTAAACTTCTTATTTAATGCATATCCAAAAAAAATTAATAAAAATATAGGAATGATATTGTTATTGATAATATGTAAAAATGCAGCCATTGTCCATCCCTTCCAATATATAATGTAAATGTTCGAAAAACAGCTTTTTATAGTATATCATAATTCACTAAGGTCTTCTATTTAGGTCCTTATATTTTTTTACTAGGTATGTTAGAATTATTAAAAACCGACCAGGGAGGATTTTTTATGTGGAAAGAGTTTAAAGAATTCGCTGCTAGAGGAAATTTAATTGATCTCTCTATAGGTGTGATAATTGGAGGAGCTTTTAGTAAAATAGTTACATCTTTAGTAAATGATATTATTATGCCTATCTTTAGTTTACTAACTGGCAATATAGATTTTAGCAATCTCTTTATTAGTTTAGACGGTAAGAAATACAAAACCTTGGCAGAAGCTGCTGAAAGTGGAGCTGCTACCTTGAACTACGGATCTTTTATTACAGTACTTATAGATTTCTTTATTATTGCATTTTCAATTTTCTTTGTTATAAGGCAAATCAACAGGTTTAAGCCCAAACCCGCATCTTCTGAACCTACTACCAAGGAATGCCCTTATTGTATTAGTAATATTCCCATAAAGGCCACCCGCTGCCCCCATTGTACTTCAGTACTAGAAGATATAGACTAATAAACAAAACCCAGTCGTTCTGATTATTTATACGACTGGGTTTTTTGGTACACCCGGAGGGATTCGAACCCCCGACACCTGGTTTAGGAAACCAGTGCTCTATCCTGCTGAGCTACGGGTGCACAAAGGTTATATTATCATTGTTACCGTATAATTTTATACTATGTTAGCCAAATTGTCAAATAGGAATTTTAGTAATCTTACAACTTTACCAGCTCAATATTTCCCCAAGCTCCTAGTTTATCCTCTATTATAATTAAAACACCTAAAATTCCCGAAATATTTTTTGCAGTATTTATTGCCCTTTGTATATCTTCTGCCCTTTTAACAATATTCCCTATGGCTGTAGCTGCAGCATCAGCCAATGCAACGTCCCTGGATATGATCACTACTGCATCCGCTTTGCCGAAACTTAGGGAATGGCCTATTTTCCCCGAGGAAGTACATACCCCCAAGGGACAATCTTCTGGCTTTATTCTTATGCCAATTTTGCCAGATAGAGGGGAATCTCCAGCATAAATCCCTATTATTCTTTCCTTATTGCTTTTTATATATATATCACCGCCATTTTCGACTATTATTTCCCGGGAAAATCTTGATAACCCTTGGCCTACATACTGGGCTATTGCCCCAGCCACTGCAGCCATAGGACCTACGCCACACCTTTGACCTGCCTGGCACATATCCTTTATAATAGGCGCAGCATGTACAGGGAAGGGTAACGGTTTCAGGGAAGTCAAAAACTCTGGCACTTCCCTGACATGATCCTTAATATCTTGGCGGTATTTTTTAATTAGGCTGATAGCTTCTTGGGTTAATCTCTTGTATGCTCCAATATTTAGATCCGTCTGTTCCACCTTTACGTTAAAGTGAACCAAGTCTTTGGAACTATGCAGCTGCCTATAGAATCTTTCTTGCTTCATATATGGATCCTTTCCCGCTTAATAATTAATGTATTGACCCATTGTCATAATTTGGCCTAGCTATAACTATAATAACTATCAAGTTATTTTATCATATCTATTCAAACATATTAATATCAATAGCTTTTACAGGGCAAGCCCTAATGCACAATTCACACACCAGGCACTTTTCTTCATCAAAGTTTAGCTTCCATGTTTCAGTATTCATATACAAGGCGCCTGAAGGACAAACAGCTGTACATGCTCCGCAGTCCACACATTCACCCTGATTTCTTACTATATTTTTATTAAAGGGGCGATATTCAACTCCATACTCCCTAGTAAACTCCAGGGCTCTCTGGATATTTTCCTGGCTTCCCACCAGCTCAATGGTCAGCCTGCCTCTCTTGCCTGGCTGAACTTCAGCCTGGAGAATATTGAATATCACATCATAATCCTTTACTAAATGGTAGGTAAAGGGCTTATCAGTTTTTTCTGGAGGGAAATATAGTATAAGCTTTATTTTTTTCATCTATTTCACCACCATATCTTTTAATGGATTGAAGGTTCTGTCCTTGGGCAGGGGCTGCACCGGCTGTTGTAATAAAAACTCACCCTTTTGTATACTCTCTTTCAATAAATTTGCTATCTCTCTAGCCCTTCTTAAACTGGACAGGGGTGCAGTTTGAACCTTCTTTCCGTTTAATTCAATACTGCCACTGCGAAGCTCCTGATAACTCACTTTCCTTAATGTTGGTCGTGAGCGACTGGGTACACTATAATCCACTACATTAGTATATAAATCCTTATTAGAAACAGCCAAAAACTCCATCATTTCCTCATCCAATACAGGTATTGGTATACCTATGCCTACAAACATTGTTGTACCATATCTATTAAAGCTAGACGCTCTTAAATATCTAGAGTTCATCTCCTTCAAGTTGCCTATAACTGCAAGGGTTGCCCCAGAATACATGGTAGTATCTTCATCTATTTTTTCTTTATTTAATACAAATTGGGTTCCCTCCCAGGCAACATATCCTTGGGCTCCTGCAAGAAATATTCTAGTTCCTATGCCTATGGTTCTTAGTTCGGGATCATTGAGTAGTGGACTTAACTCCCCCGATGTAGAGTATGTTACGTTACCACATTGAGGTAGTAGGGTTCCCATGTAGGTGTCCATAATTTTATTGGATGTATTGGTGGCAGCGCTATAGTTCTGATATACATTCCTTGGATTAAATAAATAAGCCTGATTTAGATCCTCTAGGGTTATATAGGTATCAATCTCCAGCCTAGGATAACAATCGGTTCCATAGGATTTTGCCACCAGCCTTACCTTTTTACCGTCTACCAGGTCCTGAATAACATGAGCTCCTCCATATTCCATTCCCTTGGTCTCTGATAGTTCAGTAGCACCTATATAAGTGTCAACTGCAGCCAAACCTCCATAAGCTGGTACGTCATTTAGCCATATCTTGCACATACGAATAGGTGGATCAGAATGGCCAAAGTTTAAAAAAGCTCCTGAAGAGCACATGGGGCCAAAGGTGGCAGTGGTTACAACGTCCACCTGCCTAGCCGCCTCTTTGATGCCTTTTTCTTCCACTATATCAATAATCTCCTCAGCTGTGGCCACTACTACTGTACCATTGCGTATTTTCTCATTTATCTCTTCAAAAGTTTTACCCATAAGAACCCCACTTTCTTTTTTTAGTTTTTAGTACTTGCCAGCTTGGCTAATATTTTATTGCTGCGATCAATAAATTTCATCAACTCTTCACTATCCAAAGGCTTATGAGAAATAAGGGCTAAATCGTATATCTGCTGGCATATCATTTTTGTATCTTCATCTCTAGATTTATCCTTAGATAGTTCCATAAGGGACTTAATAAGATCACTATTTCTGTTTAATAACAAGATCTCTTCCTTGGAAGGAGTATAATTAATGCCCATATCCCCAAACCTAGCCATCATTTCCTCCATCCTTCTGGATTCCTCAGAAAGCAAGATCATAGCTGGCAGGTTTGCATTCTTTAGGCCTTCTACCTTTATCTTTAATTCATCTTTATCTATTACGTCTTTAAAGAGTTTTTCTAAAGCTTTATCAATCTTTTTATTGGAATTATCCTTATCTTGGCTCTCCTTCAAGCTTTCAGAGATATCTGCATCTACTCTTTTAAACTTAATAGGCTGCCTTTTCATCTCCAGGAAGGATATAAAATGATTGTCAATTATGTTATCAAGGTATACTGCATCCAAATCATTTTCTTTAAAGAGTCGAATATATTGGGACTGCTGATCCTTGTCACTAACATAGAATACTTGGTTTTCGTGCTTGTCCTTGTTTTTTTCTAAATACTCATCTAGAGTAATATATTCCTCATCCAGGTTCTTGAAAATTATAAAATCCTTTACCCGATCATAAAATTTCTGATCCCTCATACATCCATATTTAATAAAGGGATTGATATCATCCCAATATTTGTTATAGTTATCTCGCTCATTTTTAAACAGGGAAGCTAGCTTATCAGCTACTTTCTTAGAGATATATGCTGAGATTTTTTGAACATAACCATCATTTTGTAAAAAGCTACGGGATACGTTAAGNGGTAGGTCTGGNCAATCAATAGTNCCCTTAAGCAGCATTAAAAATTCTGGGATTACTTCCTTTATATTATCAGCCACAAATACCTGATTGCAGTATAGCTTAATTTGTCCCTCTAAGGTATCAAATTGATTACTTAATCTAGGGAAATACAGNATTCCCTTCAGGTTAAAAGGATAGTCTACATTTAGATGAATCCAAAATAGGGGATCATTAAAATCGTTAAATACCTTGTGGTAAAATTCCTTATACTCTTCCTCGCTACAATCATTAGGATGCTTTAGCCATAGAGGCCGAGTATGGTTTATAGGCCTTTCTTCTTTGTTCTTCTTATCCTTGCCACTAAGATCATCTAAATAGATTTCTACTGGTAGGAAGCTGCAGTATTTATTTAAAATCTCCCTAAGCCTATAAGCTTCTAAAAATTCTTTACTGTCATCAGCAATATAGAGGGTAATGGTAGTTCCTCTTGCAGTTCTACTGTCAGAAGGCTCCATATTATATTCCATACCTGTTTCACTGACCCAACGTACTGGCTCCGCTCCCTCTTGCCAGGAAAGAGTATCAATCTGCACTTTTTTTGATACCATAAAGGCAGAATAAAAGCCTAACCCAAAATGTCCAATTATTTGACTTTCCTCACCAGTCTTATCCTTATATTTTTCTATAAATTCTTGGGCACTGGAAAAGGCCACTTGGTTGATATATTTCTTAACTTCCTCGGCTGTCATTCCTATACCATTATCTATAACCTTAATGATGCCCTTATCCTTATCCACTTGAACTCTAACCTGCAGGACAGGTTGTCCATCAAGATTAACTTCCCCTATATTTGACAGCCTCTTAAGCTTTTGGATGGCGTCACAGCCATTGGATACTAATTCGCGAAGAAAAATATCTTTATCCGAATATAACCACTGTTTTATTATAGGGAAAATATTTTCGGTATGAACAGCGATATTTCCGCTCTCTCGAATCATGTATATTCCTCCTCGCCTTTCATCTTTTTTTATTTTACAACAGACATGTTGCTTGTCAATAAAGGGGGCTCATAAAATCCCGCTTATGCGGGATTTTATAATTAATCATCTATTTGTTCTACTATATCTATTTTACCAAATACTACATTGGCTTCAATAGTAAGTTGGGGAGCGCCTTCCCCTGTTCTATAGGTATGGTCTCCAAAAACTATAGTTGATCCATCGGGAGTATTACCGCTTCCAAAAGCAGAATTTAGCTTAACTACAGTAGGTATTTCGGGATTAATCTTTACCAAGGCATTACCGAAGACATTATTTATTTGAATTTTATCCCTAAGATTCTCCTTTGGGACAGATGACAAATCGATAACCATATTCCCAAAGATTATATTATATTCTTTTTCTGGATCCACTACCTCAACCCTGCTCTCAGAGAAAAACATATCCGATCTGCTTCTACTAAAGGATCCTCCCATTAGGGCAGATATTCCCATAGCTATAAATAATACTCCTATTATAATTCTGGGTAAAGAGATATTAAGCTTAAATTGATACTTTAAAATTACCAGAATACCTATTCCAATTAATAAAATTCCCCAAAAATAGCCTTGTGCACCTCTCATAACTACATCCCCTTTTTATATTATAATGGGATCAGGATAGAAAATGGTCGTTAAATCATCTGAAAATAGTTTTTTGCATTGTTAAAGCATATATCCTGAACTATTTTACCTAAGAAATCCATGTCCTTAGGTACCTCTCCATTTTCAGCCCATTCACCTATAATATTACATAGGATTCTTCTAAAATATTCATGCCTTGTATAGGATAAGAAACTTCTGGAGTCAGTAAGCATTCCTATGAAGCGGCTAAGTAAACCTACGTTGGCCAAAACCTTCATCTGTTCTTCCATACCATCCTTTTGGTCATTAAACCACCAGGCGGAACCAAATTGGATCTTACCAGGAATACCATCACCCTGAAAATTGCCTGTCATAGAAGCTAAAACGTAATTATCTTTTGGATTTAAGGTATATAATATGGTCCTGGGCAGCGCATTCTCTACATCCAAAGCATCTAGAAAACGAGATAAATTAAAAGCGATATTGTGGTCATGGATTGAATCAAAACCTGTATCTGGACCTAATTGTTTAAACATTCTAGTATTGTTATTTCGCATAGCTCCTATATGAAGCTGCATTGCCCATCCTAGTTTTGCATACAGCTTGCCTAAGAACACCATAACAGCAGTCTTAAAGGCTTCCTCTTCTTCTAAGCTTATATTCTCGTGCTTTCGTCCTTTGTTAAAAATCTCGTTTAGTTTCTTATTATCCGCTTCTCGATAAGGAACATATTCAAAGCTATGATCTGATAGGCGGCAGCCTCTTTCGTGGAAATAGTTTGCCCTTTCCTCTAAAGCAGTTAGATACTCTTCAAAAGAGTTAATCTCTCTTCCGGTTATTTCTTCTAACCTATTTACCCAATCCTTAAAAGTGTCTTTATTGATATCCAAGCCCTTGTCAGGACGGAAAGTAGGTACTACTTTAACATCAAAATCATCTAAGGATTGAATTTTCTCATGGTATTTTAGATCATCCAAGGGATCGTCAGTTGTACCCACAAGTTTAACATTGGATTTCTTAATAAGCCCCCTGGGAGTGAAGTCCTCTTGTTTTAGCATTTCATTAGCCTTATTCCATATTAACTCAGCAGTATCTTGGTTTAGTAGTTCATATATTCCAAAATATCTGCGGAGTTCTAAGTGAGTCCAGTGATATAAAGGATTACCTATAGTATAGGGAACAGTACTAGCCCATTTTTTAAACTTTTCAAAATCATCTGCATCACCAGTTATGTATTTTTCCTCTATTCCATTGGCCCTCATGGCCCTCCACTTATAATGATCTCCATAAAGCCATACCTCTGTTATATTGTTGTACTGCTTATTTTCCCAAATCTCTTTAGGGTTTAAATGACAATGATAGTCATAGATAGGCATATCCTTTGCATAATCGTGGTACAGTCTAACAGCTGTCTCGTTTAACAATAAGAAATTTTCGTCCATAAAGTTTCTCATCATATCCCTCCGTCATTCTCACAAAAATATACTACTTATAATTTATCATTCTTGACTATTTAAAGCAATTATATATTGACTAAATAAATAATTTTTTCCACATTATCCACATTGCACAGTCCTTTTTATTATGAGCTTTTGAGAGTTTTTTGCCTTTGCTTCGGAGAAGTTATCCACATATTATCCATATATCTGTTAATAACTTGTTTGATTTTAATATAATAATGAATAAAAAGAAAGATTTTATCCACAGAAATTCACATTTTTTACGATTTT
>JGI24713J26584_10000799_pt1 | contig 23558 bp, 22 predicted proteins | sample BioPla4DNA1_FD_26584 | JGI IMG/M metagenome (IMG submission 26584) | reverse complement strand
ATGAACCGATCCCAAGAGCGGGTCAGCGATACCCCGTTCGTCAAAGCGGGCGGTGGTGGCGTCCACTTCCACGAAGGCAGCATCGTCTCGAAAAGGCGAAAGGGGGTTTTTCTTGGCCTCCTCCAGCACTACCCTGGCCGCGGCTGTTTTGCCCACTCCGGGAGGCCCGTAGATGATTACGTGCTGGGGATTGGCCCCGCAGAGGGCGGCCCTCAGTGCCCGCAGGCCGTCGCTTTGACCCACGATTTCTTGGAGCTCCTTGGGGCGCGTCAACTCAGACAGGGGCTCGCTTAAGGCGATGCTCTTCAGCCGCCTGAGCTTATCCATCTCCCTGCGGGACTCTCTGTCAACAGCCGTTTTGCTCCCCTGCTGCTGACGGAGGAGATTCCAAAAGTATAGCCCGATCACGATTGCGAAAAACAGGTTAATTAACCCCAAGATTTCCACGACCGCTCCACTCCTCTCCCAAGCTTACAACTCCTATTATGCCCAGGAGAAAGAAAAAGGATAAGCCGGTCTTCCAGCCTATCCTTAACTCTTGACTTGTGCTGCTTGCTTCCTGACTCTCGCTTAAGCGCTTTCTTCCTTGCCCTTGCTCTTGCTGCGGACCAGCAGGGGATGATCCTGCTTTTCCACCACGGCAGTGGTAATCACACACTTGGAGACATCTTCTTCCGAAGGCACGCTGTACATCACGTCCAGCATCAGCCCTTCCACCACCGTGCGCAATCCCCTGGCCCCGGTTTTCAGCTCCAGGGCTCTGGAGGCAATTAGCCGCAGCGCTTCAGGCTCAAACTCCAAAGTGACACCGTCCATCTGCAGAAGCTTCTGCATCTGCTTCACCAGCGCATTTTTGGGTTCCGTCAAGATCCTAACCAGCATCTCCTCATCCAGGGCGTCCAGAGTGCAGACCACGGGCACGCGCCCGATGAACTCCGGAATGAGCCCGTAGCGGAGGAGATCCTCGGGCATGATCTGCCGCAGGATATCTCCGATGCGCTTTTCTTCCCGGCTTAGGACCTCAGCGCCGAAACCAATGCTCTTCTGCCCGATTCTGCGCTCAATGATCTTCTCCAGCCCGTCAAAGGCACCCCCGCAGATGAACAGAATGTTGGTCGTATCGATCTGGATGAACTCCTGATGAGGATGCTTGCGCCCGCCCTGAGGCGGAACGCTGGCAATGGTGCCTTCCAGAATCTTCAGCAGTGCCTGCTGAACGCCTTCTCCAGAAACATCGCGGGTGATGGATGGGTTTTCAGACTTACGGGCGATTTTGTCAATTTCGTCCACGTAGATGATGCCCTTCTCGGCGCGCTCCACATCGTAGTCCGCCGCCTGGATCAGCCGGAGCAGGATGTTCTCCACATCTTCGCCCACATACCCCGCCTCAGTGAGGCTGGTGGCATCGGCAATGGCAAACGGTACGTTGAGGATCTTGGCCAGTGTCTGCGCCAAAAAGGTCTTGCCGCTCCCGGTGGGCCCCAGCATGAGAATATTGCTCTTTTGGAGCTCCACATCGTCGTTTTTGTAGTTGCTGTTGATGCGCTTGTAGTGGTTGTATACCGCTACGGCCAAGGTCTTTTTGGCTTCTTCCTGGCCGATGACGTACTCATCTAAAGCTTCCTTGATTTCCCTGGGCTTAGGTACGTTATCCAACTCCAGATCATGGTCTTCAGTGAATTCCTCTTCTATGATCTCGTTGCAGAGTTCGATGCATTCGTCGCAGATGTAGACCCCTGGCCCGGCGATGAGCTTCTTGACCTGTTCCTGCATTTTGCCGCAGAAAGAGCACTTCAGCTGCCCTTTTTCATCGCCAAATTTGAACATCCAATCACCTCACTCAGCACTTACTGCCCAGAACTGCTCTGAGTCTGCCTCTTGGTCAGGACCCCATCAATGAGGCCGTAATCAACGGCGGCTTTGGCAGACATGTAGTAATCTCTATCGGTATCCTGCTGGATTTTCTCCAGGGGCTGCCCGGTGGCTTGCTGGAGGATTTCGTTAATCCTTGATTTGAGCAGGAGAATCTCTTTGGCCTGAATCTCTATCTGGCTGGCCTGCCCCTGGGCGCCTCCCATGGGCTGGTGAATCATGATGCGGGAATTGGGCAGTGCGAAGCGCTTGCCCTTTGTCCCGGCGCTCAGCAGCAGGGCGCCCATGCTGGCGGCCATGCCCACACAGATGGTGGAGACATCAGCCTTGATATACTGCATGGTGTCGTAAATGGCTAATCCCGAATAGATTACCCCGCCCGGGCTGTTGATATACAAATGGATATCCTTGTCAGGATCCTCAGATTCTAAGAACAAAAGCTGGGCTATGACCAGATTTGCCACATGGTCGTCGATGGGTCCTCCCAAGAAGATGATGCGATCCTTGAGGAGCCGGGAGTAAATGTCAAAAGCCCGCTCCCCCCGATTCGTCTGTTCAACAACCATTGGGATTAACACGCTCAATCTTCTCCCCGCCTTTCTGTCCTTAATTCTCTGCAGATTCCTCCGCAGCGCCCCCACCCTCTTGAAGCGCCTCCACTTCGGCAATGCGGGCGTTGGCCACGATCAGTTCCATGGTCTTCTCCCTGGCGATGGCAAGGGAGATCCCATCTCTCTGCTTGTTCCAGTACTCCCGCATCTCCTCCTGCGCCTCCGGGCCGAGCTCGTCAGCGTTGTACTCACTCATGTATTCCTTAATCCGATCATCAACTTCTTCTTCGGAAACGTCAATACCTTCTTTTTCCCGCACTGCTTCAATAATCAGATCCTGAACGATACGGGTCCTGGCCTGAGGGTCGAAAGCCGCCAGCATTTCTTCCTTACTCCTGCCCGTTGCGTTCAGGTAATACTCTTCGCCGATTCCGTCCATGGCCAGGCGCTGGATAAACAGCCCATACAGATACTCCGCCTCGCGCTTAATCATGGACTCCGGAATCTCAACCTCACTGTCCTCGGCAATGAGCTCTAATAGTTTATTCTCCATCTTTTCGTTGGTTCTGCGGGTGGCTTCGTCCTCCAGGTTTTTTCGGATGTTGGCCCGCAGCTCCTCCAAAGTATCGAAGTCGCTGATATCCTTGGCAAACTCATCGTCCAGCTCGGGGACAACCCTTTCTTTCAGTTCCTTGATGGTAACGGAAAACTCCGCTTCCTTCCCGGCCAGCTCCTCAGCGGGGTAATCCTCTGGGAAAGTGACCTTGATCTTGGAGGTCTGGCCAACTTCCAGCCCCACCAGCTGCTCTTCAAAGCCGGGGATGAACCGCCCGGAACCGATCTGCAGAACCTGGTTTTCGGCGGCTCCTCCGCTGAAGGGTTTGCCGTCTATGTAGCCGATGAAGTCGATGACGCAGAAATCGCCTTCCTGGACCACGCTGCGCTCAGAAACCTGGAGCTGGGCGCTGCGTTCCTGCTGCTGCTTGAGGACATTGTCCACATCCTCGTCGGTGATCTTCACGATTTCCCGCTCTACTTCCAGGCCCTTGTAGTTGCCCAGGCGCAGTTCAGGGTAAACGTCCACGGTGTAGCTGAAGGTGGCGCCTTCCCCCCGCGCGATTTCTTCGATCTCAACTTCGGGACGGTCCACGGGCTTAATCTCGGTTTCCTGTACCGCCTGTTCATACAGCCTAGGCAGGAGGATTTCCACGGCATCTTCCAGAAAAACATCTGGACCGTAGTTTAGTTCGATGATCTTGCGGGGAGCTTTACCCTTCCTGAACCCCGGTATGGAAATCCTTTTCACATTTCTGCGGTAAGCTTCTTCCATAGCTTGCTCGAGACGAGCGGCATCTATATCTACGGTAAGCTTAACTCTGCTGTTCTCCAGTTTTTCCAATTTGGCAGCCATAATGCGCATTCTCCTTTCGTCGCCCTCAACGCAAAAAAAGTACACTTGAAAGTGTAACCAGCCATGCAGCGCAACCAGTTATGTATATGAAAATGGTGCAGGCGGAGAGAGTCGAACTCTCACGGGGTCTGCCCACTAGATCCTAAGTCTAGCGCGTCTGCCAGTTCCGCCACGCCTGCACAGTACTACAACTATGATGGTGAGCCAACGGCTCCCCATGTCATGCTATTGTATTATAGCAGAGTGGAAAATTGGGGTCAACACCTTTTGGACTAGTTAGACGGCGCGAAAACAGGTATAATGGACCTTAGGAAGGGGGATGCCGGTGAACATACCTCGCCGCTATTGGCGCAATTTGGATTGGCCTTTGATCCTGGCGGTGCTGTGCCTTATCGCCATAGGCATGGTGGTCATCTACTCCGCGTCCTATTCCCAGCTGGAAGCGGCCAATCTCAACCCCTTTTCTTATGTCCGCCGGCAGGCCCTGGCTTTCTGCATAGGACTGGGCGTGGCCATAGTGGTCGTTTTAATCGACTATCGAGCCTGGAAACGCTGGTCGCGCCTGACCTATCTGGGCACCCTGCTTCTCTTGGGCGGTGTGCTCATCTTCGGCGATGCCGTCTTCGGTTCCCAGCGCTGGGTGCGCCTGGGTCCCTTGAGCCTGCAGCCTTCTGAACTAGCCAAGATCACCCTGGTCTTGGTCCTCGCCAAGCTTTTCGAAAAGGAGGAAAACGCCCAAAGCCTGCGGGGCNTCACCCAGGCAGCCGTGCTCACCCTGATCCCCATGGCACTCATCGTCATCCAGCCCGACTTGGGCACCGCCGTCATTTTTGTGGGACTCTTTTTTGCCATGTGGTATGTGGGCAACGCCAGGCTGAGGAGCCTGCTCATTGCGGCTCTGCTCTTAGTCGCGGTAGCCGGCGGGATCATATTGGCCTCCATGCAGGGCTGGATCAGCGTAATCAAACCTTACCAGCTCAAACGCATTTTGGTCTTTCTGAACCCCTACGCCGATCGAGACGGTGCTGGCTGGAACGTGATCCAATCCATCATCGCCATCGGCTCGGGAAGGTTTTTCGGCAAGGGCATCAGGGGCGGCACCCAGAGCTCTCTGCATTTTCTTCCTGCCAACCACACTGACTTCGTCTTCTCCGTCATTGCGGAGGAGTTCGGGTTTTTGGGTTCCCTCTTTGTGCTCGCCCTCTTTGTGTTGTTAATCTGGCGCGGCCTGCGGGTTGCCGCCGTGGCCAAAGATACCTACGGAACCCTATTGGCAGCTGGGGCCACCAGCATTTTCTTTTTCCACCTGATCATTAATGTGGGCATGGCCTTGGGCATGATGCCCGTAACCGGGCTGCCCCTCCCCTTTATCACAGCGGGAGGCAGCACCATGATCACCAGCCTAATCGCTGTGGCCATCATCCTCAATGTGGGCCTCAGGCGCAGCAAGATCATGTTTTAGCTCCAGCGCCATGAGCAGTAGGGGCGTTGAGCCGAAGCTGATGCAGGTGGCGGCAGCCACCACTCCCGAATCGTTGAAGATTAAAGCGGCAACAGCCCCCGCCACCACCCCGCCAATGCCTTTCACGGCGTGGGGGTGGTTTTTTCTTAGCCAGGTAATGAACCTGGAGGGCCAGATGAAGCTGGCGGCCATGGCGGCCAAGGTGACGAGGAGCGCTTTGCTCCAGATGCTGAAGCGCAGCAGCCGCAAATTCATATCCAGCTTGCGCCGGATAATCAACTGCAGGGCAGCAAAGCCATCCCGGCGAAACAGCTCCGCCGTCTGGCCAAGGTGCGACTGCCGAGCTGGGGCGTTGGCATCGTCCATGAGGGTGAAAACACCTAGAACGAGCCCGGCGCAGAGGAAGGCCAGTAAGGCCCAGGCCCAGCTCACTCTGCTTCTGGTAAAAGCCAGCCAGACAGCGGCAAAACCGAACACCGCGCTCACCGCGCCTCCCGCGTTGGTGCCTAGGGCGGGCGCCCCCACAAGGGTGATGAAGCCAGCAAACAGCAGCAGGCTGGCCAACCGCTCCGGCCGGGAGGCGGAAGCCTTCTTTCCCACCAGGAGAGCCCAGGCCATGATGCTGGAACCCACCAGCACCCCCATGAACTCGTTTCCGATGCCGTAAAAGCGGGCTCCCCCCACCGGATCATAGCCCAGGGGCGAGTAGCGCATGAGCCAGCTGCCGCCCAAAATGTCCGCACCGATAGCGGCCGCGCTGAGCAGGGAGAGCACTCCGGCCCAGAACAAAGGGCGGGGCCAGCGCAGGGCGAGCAGCCCCACCGCCAGAACTACACCCGCGGACAAAAACACGCTCAGATCCCAAAAGAGCAGGGCCAAGGGGACAGCAAGCAAAGCCAAAAGCAGCCCTTGCAGCAGCCGCAGCGCCCGCCGCGCTAGAGGTGGGCTGAGGATCAGGAAAGCGAGCACAACGGCATAGATGCCGATCTGCGCCAGTACCACCAGGCGCAAAACGAGGCCGCGCCAGCGGGAAAGGGACTCGATCTTGGCGACCATCTTTCCCAGCTGGGCTGCCGCTCCTTCGATCCAAGCAGCCCGTCCAATGAATGGCTGGCTGTGGGCAATCTGCAGAAGCTCTAGAATAGTGGGAGCCACGTCCATGTTGGTGATTATACCGGGCCAGCGCGTGGTGGCTGAAGTCAAGAGCCCCTCCCCCAGCCCCAGGCAGAGGACGGGGGTGAGCCACATTCCCGCACTGGCCCTGCTTTCACCGGGGTGGGGGCTGATGATCAAAATCACGGTGCCTTCAGGCCGCTGCAGCGACAGATCCCTGACAAACCGCCCAGCTTCTGCCACCATCACCGCCCGGGCCACATCCGCCTGCGTGGGCAGGAGGAACTCCTGGTAGCGGTCAAAGCGGAAGGGATCCCCGAGATCAACCACCACCAGCCCTTCTTCCGCGTCCAGCACCTCTTGGGCCAAACGGGCGTAGTCCGTGCGCAGGCCAAAGGGATAGCGGGGATCGGCCGCGATGAACTCAGCCTCAAGCTGTCCATGCCAGATGCGGCCACAGCGATCCATGCCCACTAGTGCCGCCCAGTGATAGTCGGCCGCGGCGCTGCTGCTGCCCAGCACCTCCAGGGTCTGGCCTGCTTCCAGCAAGGCTGTGCCCAAGGCTCCGGGCTCCACCCGGTAATTCACCGCCGCCTGGGCCTGATGAATGAGGGCAATATCTGGTTGGACGTAGATGCCCGGGTCCAAACCCGTGTGCAGCCTGTAGACGTATTCGGCTGCTTCCCGGGATGCAAAACGCTCTGCTCCCCTCCAGCCCACCGCCCTGGCACCTGCCCCAATGCTTAAATAGGCTCCGGATAAGGTGTCGCCTCCCCCGGAGCGCGTGTTCAGCAAGCCCCAGGCAGCCGGGCCCTGGAGCTGGAGGCCTGAGGCATCCTCCCAGGTTAAGCCGTGCCATAGTACCACGATNACCCGNTTGACCTCCGGCANTCCCTCAGCCGCTGCGGCCGCGCAGCACAGAAAGGCCAGCANCAGCGCGCCCAGAAACCTGGACCGACCGCGCTTCATGTGATCATGCCTTCATAGAGCGCCCTGGTGCAGCTGACCATACGNTCCGCGCCGAAAAAGGCTTCCACCCTTTCCCTGTTAAACGCTCCCATGGCCTTGGCCTTCACCGGATCCTTGAGCACGTGGAGCAGCGCCGCGGCCCATTCAGCGGCGCTGCCTGGGGGGACCAAAAGTCCCCCTTTACCCGGCACCACAGCTTCCCGCAGGGCGGGCAGGTCCGAAACCACCACCGGCAGGCGGCTGGCCATTGCCTCCAGTACGCTCAAGTTAAACCCCTCGCTCAAGCTGGGCAGGGCAAAGCAGTCCCACCCGGCCATGAGGCTTGGTACATCGTCTCGCCAGCCCACGAAGTGCACCCGGTTTCCCAAACCCAGGCGCCTGCTGTATGCCTCCAATTTGGCGCGTTCAGAACCGTCTCCCACCACAACCAAGTGCAGCTGGGGCAGGATTCGGGCCACAAGGGAAACCGCTTCCAAGAGGGTGCTCACACCCTTCCCTGGAATCAGGCGGGCCACCGTGCCCACCACTTGATCTTCTGGCGACAAGTTCAGGCAGCTGCGGGACATTTCCTGGGGATACTGCCCGAACTCGCTGGAGCAAATACCGTTGTATATGGTGAGCACTTTGCTTTCGGGCACGTAACGGATGATCTGCGCCCGCACCGCATCGGAAACACTAATGATGGTGTTCATGCCGCTGAACAGCCAGCGCTGCACCAGGGTTGAAGCCCAGCCCATGAACCTGGATGAACTCTGCGGCAGTGAGTTGTGGGCTGTGAACAGGAAGTAGGGGCGCCTCTTGGGAGCCAAAGCGGCAGCAGTAATCAGGGCCGCCTTCAAACCGTGGGCATGCACGATGCGGGCGTTTTCCTGTTTCAAAATGCGCTTCAGCCTCCTCACGGCGGCCAAGTCCTCTTTGGGGCGGAAGCCGTCCACCAGCTCCAAGTCAATGAACCGCCTGGCGCTGAGCAGACCTTTAAGCGCCGGCGGAGCAGCCACCGCGATTTCCCAATCGTCAAGCCCAGCCAAAAGCTGCTGGAGATGGTGCAGTATACCCCCTTCTGCGGGCCTAACCACCCAGACCACCTTCATGCGTTCTTCCCCCCTGCTGTTCTCTCATTTATTGTGAACCAAATTAACCAATCGATACAGGGAATACTGTGGGGGAAAGGAGAGATTCTGTGTACCGAAAGCTCTTGTTAGCAGCAGTGGTAGTGTTACTGGGCGCCCTGTCTGTGAGAGTGCTGGTTGCCCCCAGGCAGGGCCCCAAGGTTCCAGGCAGAGAGATCGTCTTCATCCAGGAAGGATCCCCTGCCCCCCTGTCTGCCCCGAACCGGCCCTTGGGCAAGCTCCAGGATGCCCTTGATGCCGTTTCCCAGGCCGCGGTGCAGGCCAATTGGCCCCAGGCGGCACGCGCCCTCCAGGAAATGCAGGGCATCTGGGAGAGCCTCCGGCCCCGGGATACAGGCAGCCTCCAGTGGGAAGAGCAGATCGAAAGACGCCTTAAGGAGCTCCAGCAGTCTGTGTGGGCGCGGGACTCGCAAGGCGTTCTGCAGTCAGCTCAAGAGCTGACCGGACTTTTGGGCCGGCTGGGCACTTGAGACCGGAAAGCCTTAAAATGTCAAAGACAGGCTTGAAAATCGTCCGGCAGGAGCATAAAATAAAGGGGGCGGGGATGTAGCTCAGCTGGGAGAGCGCCACGTTCGCAACGTGGAAGTCGAGGGTTCGAGNCCCTTCATCTCCACCAACTTAAGAGGTACGAAGAAAGGTGCTGCACATTGGGCAGCACCTTTTTTGCTTCATGCCTCTTGCCTTTAACCTGGCCCTTCTGGATTCTGTTTGCCCTGCTGGCGCTGTGCGCTCTGGGCGCGCCGCTGCGCTTCTAGCTCTCGGTTTGCCAATTCTTCGCTGGTCTCAAAGAAATGATTGGCATTCACTAGTCCGGAAGCTTTCTTACCCTGGGATTTCTTCTGCGGCTGCTTCTGCTTCTTCTTGTCCTGCGACAACGTCTCCAGCACCTCCTTCTTCACCTAGTATGGACGAAGGAGTTTCGATTTATAATGGCGAATCCCACAGGGAGAAATTGCTGAGGAGGCAGAACATGAGCATAGCCATCATTGCCAATCCCCTGGCAGGCAGAGGGCGCGGCCAGAAAGTGGCCCAGGCGGTGCAGCAGCTGCTGAAGGAGCAAAACGTGGATTTTGAAATGGTCTTCACCCAATACGCAGGGCACGCAGTAGAACTGGCCGATCAGGCCAGTGACAAGCATCCTGTGGTGGCCGCCCTGGGAGGCGACGGGACTGTTAGGGAAGTCCTGTCTGCCATCTGGCAGAAACCTTCTGCTCTGGGAGTGATCCCAGGGGGCACAGGCAATGACTATGCCAGAGGTTTGGGCATTCCCAGGGAAACCGAAGCAGCCCTGAAGGTCTTGGTGGAGGGCACCGCCGCTCCGCTGGACGTGGGCCTGGAACACGGAGATGTGTTCGGCCAGCTGGCCTGCATCGGCTTTCCGGTTGACGTGATCATGCATGTCAACGCTCACCGTGACGGATTGATCAAGGGCTCGGCTGCCTTTCTGGCGGGTGTTGCCGCCACCCTGCGCAACCTGCGCCATTACCAGGTGCGCATTACTGTGGACGGAAAAGTGCTGGAAAAAGACGTTGTGGGGGTGTTCGTCATGAACATGCCCTATGGGGGCGGTGGCATGAAGTTCGCCCCAGATGCCCGCTACGACGGCGGCGAGTTCCATGTAGTCATAGTGGAAAAGGTCTCCAGATGGGATCTCACCATCACGCTGCCCAAGATTTACTCCGGCCGCCACCTGTCCAATCCCGCGGNGTCCGTGGTCCAAGGCAAAGAAGTGAGCATCGAGGGCCAGAGCCTGCCCATTATGCTCGATGGCGACATCTTCCCAGCAAGGCCCGTACAGGCAAGCATCAAGCCCCGGGCAGCANAAGTAGTGATACCAAAAGCCCCGGCCTAAGCCGGGGCTGTTTTGTTAGCCGCATCTAGTCTAGATCAAGCCCAGCCCGCGCCCGACCTTGGCGAAGGCATCCAATGCGTACTGCAGATCTTCCCTGCTGTGCTCCGCAGTGACAATAGTCCGCACCCTGGCCTTGCCCCTAGGCACGGTGGGGAAAGCAATCCCCTGGGCGAAGACGCCCTCCTTGAACAGCTCATCCGCCAGCTGCATGGCCTTGCGTTCATCTCCCGCGATTACGGGGATAATGGGAGTCACACTGGCGCCCGTGTCAAAGCCCAGATCCCTCAGCCCGCTCCGGAAGAATTCGGTGTTGTCCCACAGCTTGTCGATGAGCTCAGGCTGATCGATCAATAGATCAATGGCTGCGATGCAGGCAGCTGTAACTGCCGGCGGATGGGTAGTGCTGAACAGTACGGGCCGCGCCCGCTGCACCAGGTAATCAATGAGTTTCTGAGGACCGGCCACATAACCACCAAGCACTCCGATGGCCTTGGAAAGGGTGCCCACCTGGATATCAACCTGACCGTGCAGATCGTAGTGGTCCACCGTTCCCCTGCCGNTGCGCCCCAGCACACCGCTGGCATGCGCATCGTCCACCATCACCGCTGCGCCGAACTCTTTGGCCAGCTCGACCACTTCTGGGAGGGGAGCAATGTCGCCGTCCATGGAGAAGACTCCGTCCGTAACCACCAGTTTCCTGCGGCCCTCCGCTTCCTCCAACGCCCTGCGCAAACCGTCCATGTCCGCATGCGGGTAGATTTTAATCTGCGCCCTGCTCAGGCGGCAGCCGTCAATAATGCTGGCATGGTTCAGCTCATCGCTGATGATCACATCTTCCTTGCCCAGAATGCAGCTGACAGTACCGGAGTTGGCGGTAAAGCCCGACTGGAAGACCAAGCACGCCTCCACATGCTTGAACTCCGCCAGCTTCCTCTCCAGCTGCCTGTGCAGTTCCATCTGCCCGGCAATGGTGCGCACCGCACCGGAACCCACGCCCAGTTCCTCAGTGGCCTTCACAGCCGCTTCAACCAACTTGGGATGGCTTGCCAAGCCCAAGTAGTTGTTGGAGGATAGGTTTACCACTGACTTACCATCGAAGACACTGCGCGCCCGCTGCTGCCCTACTAAAGTACGGGGCTCACGGTACAACCCCTGATCCTTCAGGCTCTGCAGCTCCTGATCCAGAAAACTAAGTGCATCCAACAGCATTCACTCCCAACCGATAGTGATCTGACATTTTCTTAACATCTTACTTTGTTCCATTTTTGCAGTGCAATATCCTGCTAAGCCCCGCAGAAAAAGAACAAGCAGCCCGAGGGCTGCCTTTCATTCAAAATTGGGGTGAGTAACCGGATTCGAACCGGCGACCTCCAGGGCCACAACCTGGCGCTCTAACCAACTGAGCTATACCCACCACGATACATGGCGCGCCTGGCAGGAATCGAACCTGCGACACTCGGATTAGAAGTCCGATGCTCTATCCCCTGAGCTACAGGCGCCAGCGCTTTTGGAATGGAGCGGGTGATGGGAATCGAACCCACACCGCCGGCTTGGAAGGCCGGAGCTCTACCATTGAGCTACACCCGCAAGACGATGGTCGGGGCGAGAGGATTTGAACCTCCGGCCTCCTGCTCCCAAGGCAGGCGCGCTAGCCAAACTGCGCCACGCCCCGATACACCTCAAACTGACAATGACAATATTACCATAGAACTCTCGGAAATGTCAACCGCCATTCTCCCAAAGCCTTAGGCCCGCTGGCTCACCCGCTCCAAAATCTCCAGCATCCCCTGGATGGCCCGGGAGCGGTGGCTGATCCTGTTCTTCTCCTCAGAGCTCAGTTCAGCGAAGGTGCATCCCAGTTCGGGGACGATGAACAGGGGATCATAGCCAAAACCATTGCTGCCCCTGGGCTCAAAGCCGATCACTCCTCGGCAGATGCCCTCGGAGAACTCCACCTCACCGTCGGGGGAGGCTAAAGCCATGACGCAGCGGAACTGTGCTCCCCGCTCCGCCAAGGGCAGATCACCCANCCTGCTCAAAAGCAGCCGGTTATTGCACTCATCTCCCCCGCCCTCCCCGGCAAAGCGCGCCGAGTGCACGCCGGGGGCGCCGTCCAAGGCATCCACCTCTAAGCCCGAATCGTCGGCCAGAACCCACTCTTTCAACAGCTGGGCCGTCTCCAGCGCTTTTTTCCGGGCATTGTCCCGGAAGGTCTCGCCATCTTCCTCAACCGGCGGCAGATCGCCCATTTCCGCCACGCCCACCACTTCCAGATCCATGTGGGCTGTGAGTTGCCTGATCTCCCTGATCTTGTGTTCGTTGTGACTCGCCACCACCAGCCTGAATGCCATCTACTGACCTCCGAACTTCTTGGACAAGTCTGCCATGAGCAGGGATTTTTGTATATCCATGAGCTCAAAAACCCCTTTTTCCGCCAAGTTGAGCAGCTGCTCCATCTCCTGGCGGCTAAACGGCCTGCCTTCAGCTGTCCCCTGCACTTCCACCAGCTTCCCGCTCTGGGTCATCACTACGTTNAAATCCACCTCTGCCGTGGAATCCTCCCCGTAGTCCAGATCCAAAAGCGGCTCGCCGTCCACAATACCCACGCTCACTGCCGCCAGGTATTCCTTGACACCCACGTCTGCGCCCTCGATACCCCGCAGTGCATCTGCCAGGGCAATGAACGCTCCGGTGATGGAGGCGCTGCGCGTTCCGCCATCGGCCTGCAGTACATCGCAGTCCAGCCAGACGGTGCGCTCACCCAGGGCCTTTAGATCAACAACAGCCCGCAGCGACCGGCCGATAAGCCTCTGGATTTCATGGGTGCGCCCGCCTATCCTACCCCGGGCAGATTCTCGCGGGTTGCGCTCTGCAGTTGCCCTGGGCAGCATGGAGTATTCAGCGGTAATCCAGCCCTCGCCAGTACCCCGTAGGAAAGGGGGAACTTTGTCCTCAACCGTGGCAGTGCAGATTACCTTGGTGTTGCCCACTTCGATCAGCACCGAACCTTCAGCGTGTATGTTGACGTTGCGCGTGATCTGAACAGGACGCAGCTCGTCGCGGCGGCGCCCGTCAGCCCTTACCAAACTCATCTAATGTCCTCCTTCAGCTGCGATCTGCCTATACTTGGCCACTCCCTGCTCGTAGAGATTTCTGCCCTGGGCATCGATGGCCACGATGACCGGGAAATCCTCCACCACCATGCGGTGCACCGCTTCCGCCCCTAAATCGGGATAGGCCACCACTTCCACTTCCTTGATATGCTGAGCTATGAGGGCTGCAGCTCCGCCCACGGCCGCGAAATAGACAGCCTTGTGCTGCTGCATGGCTGCCACCACTTCCGGGCTGCGGCCACCTTTGCCAATCATGCCTTTGAGCCCCAGTTCCAAAAGGGGAATGGTCAGTCCGTCCATGCGCATGGAGGTTGTGGGCCCCGCTGAACCAATGGGCTGGCCCGGTTTAGCAGGGGTAGGACCCACGTAATAGATCACGGCACCCTCAATGGGAAAGGGCAGGGGCTTTCCTGCTCGGACCAGCTCAATAAGTCTCTGGTGGGCTGCATCCCGGGCGGTGTAGATTACTCCGCTGAGAGCTACCTCATCGCCTGCCTGCAGAGCCTCCACGTTCTCAAGGGGCGTTGTTAGACGGATCATGCTAGCTTCTCCACCTTTCTATTCACTCAACTCATACACAAGCTTGCGGAAATGAGCCCCCCGCTCCGTAAAATCTGCATACTGATCGTAACTGGCGCAGGCGGGCGAAAGGAGCACGCAGTCGCCGGGTTCAGCCTGCTCTTGGGCAGCTGCCACCGCCTGCCCGAGGTTTTCCACCACCTGGAGGGGAAAATCGCCTAGAGCCAGAACCGCCTGGCGGATCTTGGGAGCTGCGGCACCCAGCAGGATGAGGTGCTTAACCTTCCTGTGCACCCCTTCAGCCAAAGGAGCAAAGGAAAGCTGCTTGTCGTAGCCGCCGGCAATGAGGATGATCGGCCCGGAAAGGGCCTTCAACGCGGCTAAAGTCCTTTGGGGGGTGGTGGCAATGGAATCGTTGTAGTAGCGCACTCCCCCGCGCTCAGCCACCAACTCCAGCCTGTGGGGAACCCCTTGGAAGGTCCTGCCTACCTGCGCTGCAGCTTCCAGGCTGACCCCCACTGCCCGGCTGAGCACCGCTGCCGCCAGGAAGTTGGCCGCGTTATGATCCCCTGGGAGCAGCAGCTCGCCGCGGGGGAGGATCAGCTCTTCCTGTCCTTCCCGGACATAGATCAGATCTCCGCCCTTAAGGTAAGCCCCGTCCCTTACCCTATTCTCCATACTGAAAAAGAAAACCTTTCCCCGGGCTTCCTTTGCCATGGCCCGCGCTATGGGATCATCGTAGTTGAGAACCAGGAAGTCCTCTGGAGCCTGATGTCTGTAGATGTTCTGCTTGGCTGAAATATAGTTCTCCATGGTGCCGTGGACATCCAGATGGTTTTCGGCGATGTTAGTAATCACAGCCCTGGGGGCTGGCCTCCAGGTTTTCCAGCTGAAAGCTGGAGAGCTCCAAAACCACTTTGTCCTGGGGGCCCAGGTTGTGCAGCTCCGTGATGAGGGGATTCCCAATGTTTCCTCCCATCACCGCCCTCAGGCCCGCAGACCGCATGATCTCAAAGGCTAGGCTGGTGGTGGTAGTTTTGCCGCTGCTGCCGGTTATCCCGTAAATGGGCGCACGGCTGTAGCGGAAAAACAAGCTGATTTCACTCTCCAGCCGCCGCCTCTGGGCCGCCTTATGCAGCTGGGGCAGATTTTTGGGTACTCCAGGGCTGACAAACACAGCATCATACTGATCCAACCCGTCTAGATACGCAGGGCCCAGAATCAGCTCCACGCCCAGGGACTCCAGAGCCTGCAGCCCCTCACCAAGTTCTGCCCTTGTTTTTTGGTCCCGGGCGCTGATTTCGGCCCCCGCTTCGGCCAGAAACTTGATCAGCGCCGTGTTGCTGATGCCAAGGCCAATCACGGCCACCCTTTTGCCCTGCCAATCATCTCGGATCCTCTCATCCATCAGCTGCCCTCCTCCCCCGGCATCTTTAGGTACACCGGCGGCAGCACTTCTCCAAGGATCAGCTCCGCTGTCGCCTTGAACTTTTCCGGCTCGGCACTGACCCAGAATTCTGTCTCTGCCCCGGATACTTCCGCACCGGGCCAAGCTGCTTGTACCTGCCCTGCCACTGCAGGCGCGGGATCAATCAGGCGGACTTCCCCGCCAAGGAGCTGTGTAATGGGTTCCGCCAGAAAAGAATAGTGGGTGCAGCCGAGCAGGAGGCTGTCAATTCCCTGGGCTAACAGGGGTTCCATGTACTTCTCCAGCGCTGTCCTGGCCCTGGGGCCGGAAATTTCCCCCGCTTCCACTAGAGGCACCAGCTCGGGTGCGCCCTGCACGAACACTTCGCTGCCCGGCAGGGCATCCCCCAGGGCGTTTTGGTAGACGCCGCTGGCCGCGGTGGCCTGGGTGGCCAGCACGCCGATGCGCCGTCCGCCCGCTGAGCAGACCGCTTCCACAGCCCCCTCAATCATGCCCACGACAGGCAGCCTGAGCAGGTGCTTAATCTTGGGCAGCACAACAGAACTGGTGGTATTGCAGGCCACGACGATAAACTGACAGCCCCTGCTTTCCAAGAAAGCGAGGCTGGCCCTGAAGTATTCCCTGAGCTGTTCCGGGCTCTTGTCCCCGTAGGGGAGGTGGGCCGTGTCGCCAAAGTAAACCAAAGGGGCCCTTATCTTGCTGCGCAGCTCGCGCCAGACCGACAGCCCTCCAAGACCCGAATCATAAATGCCTATGGACAAAGCATATTCCTCCACTATGTACTCTTACAATACTTGACTCCCCAAAGCGGAATAGTCTTTGCGCAGCGCCCTCTGCAAATTGAGGTGGCCTGCCAGTGTATCGACAACCTGATTCTCCACGAGGATCTGCACCCGCTCTACTCCGTCGATGCCAGTTAGACTGTTGACGATGGCGTACACGGTGAGAATCTCACCCGTGCTCCCGCCGGGGTGGTTGGTAACCAGGTGATGGCTGAAGCTGACGTAAAGGGTCTCACCAGACAGGCGATAACCCAACACCACGGTATCAGCTGGAATGACTCCCGCTAGGTGCTCCAACTTGGGGCCGGCTAGAAGATCCGCCAACACCTGCTCTATGGTGGCGCTGCCTTGATGAAACTCCGGCTCCAGGAGGCCGGTATCCCGGGAGCTGAAATACACAGGGTAGAAGGGCTCAGTGACATCAAGCGCAACCGGCACCGCGTCCCCATTGTGGGCAGGCCAGCCCACAATGGCCCGGACAGCTAGGACCGCCAGCGCCGCCAAGAGCAGTCCCGCCAAGATGCGCTCCCTTTTCATTATGCTCGCCCCCTACCTCTTATTCTCCAGGCAAAAGCGGACAATCCCGTTGAAAATTCCTTGCGCGGCAACCTTTTGAAAGCCGGATGCCCTCAAGAGCACCTCTTCATCGGGATGATCCAAAAAGCCCACTTCCACCAAAACAGCGGGGATGTTTGAACCGTTAAATACAGCCAGATCCTCCCTGCCCCAGATCCGGCGGTCGATGAGGGTAATGGCCTTCACCAGTTCCTCCTGGACAATGCGGGCAAACAGCTCAGACGCAGGATCACCGGCCCGGTACAGGGTCTCGGTGCCCCTGGCCCGCCCCCGCTCGATGTGGGAGTTGGCATGGACAGAAACGAAGAGATCAGCTCCGGCCTCCATGGCGATCTCCGGGCGCTGAAAAATGGATACGTAGACATCGGTGTCCCGGGTGTAGATCACCTTGGCCCCCGCTTCGCTCAATAGCTCTCCTAGATAGAGGCTGATGGCCAAATTGACATCCTTCTCAAAGGTACCTTGGTAGCCGATGGTGCCAGGATCCGAACCACCATGGCCCGGGTCCACGGCAATGACCAGCCCGGACAAGACCCCTTCCCCAGTGGGCAGAAGCTCTGCGCCCAATTCCTCGGGCTCCTCTTGGGCGTGCTGCTGCGCCCGCAGGTAGGCAGCGGCTTCGGCAGCTGTCCCTGGAAAGAAGGGCAGAACGAAGCTGCCTGCTGCCCGCTCCTCAACTGGCAGGGATGCCAGGGGCTCTGCCAGCTCCAGCACAACCCTGGTCACCGCGGGGGAATGCTGCCCCACCCTCCAGCGTACAATGGGACCCAGATTGACGGGCGTGTCAAAAGATCTGGTCAGCAAGGTGGTATCCTGGAAGTCAAGCACCAAACGCAGCGGGCTTTCCAGGTAAGTAGCCTGCACTTCAGGGGCTGCTGACATTTCAATGCTCAGCAGCAGACTGCCGTCTTGATCCTCCAGCGCCAGAGAGTAAAGTTGGTAATTGAAGTCGATGGCGATTCCGCCCCCAGGAGCAGGCAGGACCTGGTAGCCTGTGGGGGCCTTGAGATCGCAGACCACCCGCAAAGTTTGATCGTCAAAGCGGCTGGCCCGGATAGAGCTCAAAACTGGGCTGTCCACTTCCAGCATGGGCGGCGGATCGCCCTTAACTCCGTAGAGGTCCACAACCAAGCGGGCTGGCTGCTCCAGCAGATAGGTCTGGTAGCCGCTATATGACTCTAGATCCAAAAACACACTGGTCCGGGGCCCGCCCAGGAAGACAATCTCCCTCAGACCCCGCTCCTCGCTGGGCTCGTAGACCACGATGGACGTTTCCTCTTTCGGCACTTCAGGTTCCGCGGGCTCTTCCGGCCCTTGGGGTCCTGCTTCCCCTTCTTCCTGGGCCAAAGGCGAGGAACTGGGGGCTTCTGCAACCAGGAGCGAACCTAAACCGCTGAACCTGGGGGATTTGCGCGCCAAGCGAAACCCATTCAACTCCTGGACAAAGGCCAGGCTCAAATGGCGCTGGTCCGCCATGAAGCGCAGAGGCACAATGATCTCCCCCTGCACCAGCTGCGGGCCCACCTCTAGGATGTACTCCCTGCCATCGACCAGGGCCGTTTCTGCACCCAGCTGCATCTCAATGGTCTGATCTGCAAAAATGATCTGAAACCGGGTATCGTCAACCTGGATCTCCGCATCCAGATGCTCAGCAAAGACCCATAGGGGGATCATGTAATTGCCGTTGATCATGACTAAATCGTGCTTCAACTGCACTTCTTCATCTTCCACGTATAACTTCAGCGCGGCTTGGGAGAAGTTGGGGCAGATCAGCAGGAAGGAAATGAGAAGGNATGCTATAAGGCCGGCCCGTTTCATGTTTCTACCTCCAGGAGATAATATTACCATGATTTCGCCTCGGAGCTGTTTAATCCTGCCCACGGCGGAAGGGGCTCCCTTAGTTTAATTCGCCAAGCCGCCCGTTTTCCCGACGGAACAAGGCAGGTGCGCCTTCCTTCAAACCGACAACTCTGGTATAATTACCACGGGAGGAAGGACTATGCCGCAAATTAAGGTGATTTCGGAAAACCGTAAGGCTCGACACGATTATTTCATCGAAGAGACCATGGAAGCGGGCATTGTCCTGCAGGGCACGGAGGTCAAATCCATCAGGCTGGGCAGGGTTAACCTCAAGGACAGCTTTGCCAGGGTGGAAAACGGAGAGGTGTTTCTCTACGGGATGCACATCAGCCCTTACGAGCAGGGCAACCGCTTTAACCATGATCCCTTAAGGCCCCGCAAGCTCCTGCTGCACAAGCGGGAGATCAGGCGCCTGCTGGGCAAGACCAGGGAAGAGGGCTACACCTTGGTCCCCACCCGCCTTTATTTCACCAAGGGCAAATGCAAGATTGAACTGGCCCTGGCTAAGGGTAAGAAACGCTACGACAAACGGGAGTCCTATGCCAAGCGGGATGCGGAACGCAGGGCTCGTCAAGCCCTGCGCAGGGAGCCCTAGGCGCATCTTGACAGCGCCGCTCCTCTCTGGTATCCTTAAAGTGCCATGGGGGTGAATTAGGTTCGACGTGGGCAGGAAGAGCATCAGAAGCGAGCCGAGGTCCCCGCTGCCTCGTTAAATAAGTGGGAAAGCAATAACTGCAAACAACAATTACGCCTTAGCTGCTTAGTTCAGCTAACGCCGCTTGTTCCTTCCGTCTGTAAGCAACAAGGCCGGCGTCACAATACAGACTACTCCTTCGGCACAGCCCGGGGCTGATGGGGGAAAATTACGGGCTGGTCCGTCCTTGCGGCCCGCTGCAAGGCTGAAGGATGGACGAGAATTGAAATTGCAGCTGCGCTCGGAGATGCTGGTGTGATTTCGCTTGCGGACAGCGGTGCAACTCCGCTCACCTCCACCAAATTGTATGACAGCTCAAGTCTGCCCTTGGCAGGCGTTTTTTTTGCATAAAAAAGACCCTTGCCAGAGGCAAAGGTCACTGCTGCTTGGATTAAAAACATGCCAGGGGCACCTAAAACCAAATGGTCAGGATCACAGAGAGGACCATGAAACCCACAGCCAGGTAAGTAGTGGCAGTTTCCAGGATTTGCTCCATACCCTTAGAGCGCTTGCCGAAGAACATACGGCTTCCGCCCCCTATGGAGCCTAGTCCTTCACCCTTGCTCTCCTGCAAGACAACCGCCACGATGAGGGCGATGCAGACCAAAAATTGGATCGCCATCAAGAAAGTTCCCACAGTTAGATGACACCTCCCTGCTCCTTGCTAGCACTACGGAATTATTCTATCACAGTGCTCAACCGCGGGCAAGTCCTTTCAGGAAGGATTGATACCAGCGCCCGCTGTCCTTGATAATCCTTTCCTGGGTCTCGAAATCCACATACACGATGCCGAAACGGCGCTCGTAGCCAAAAGCCCACTCGAAGTTATCCAACAGAGACCAAACGTAGAAGCCCTTCAAGGGCACCCCCGCCTCGATTAACTTGGCGGCCTGGGCAAAATGCTGCTGCAGATAGGCGGTTCTTTCCGGATCATGGACCCTGCCCTGCTCCACTTGATCTGGATAGGCGGCCCCGTTTTCCGTAATGTACAGGGGAATCGGGCCGTAATCCTCGTGCACGCGCACCAAAAGATCATACAAGCCTTGGGGATAGACCTCCCAGCCCATGTGGGTGACGGGGCCCTGGGGCGGCAGCGCCTCGTAGCCTCCCTGCCCGTCAGCACGAACTACACTGCGGCTGTAGTAGTTGATCCCCAAAAAGTCCACGGCGCCTGAGATCAAGTCGAAGTCCCCAGGCTGGATCACGGGGGCCACCGCGGCTAAGAACTCGGGCATATCTTGGGGATAAAAGCCCCTAAACAGGGGATCCAAGTACCAGCGGTTCTGGAACCCATCCGCCTTTCTAGCCGCTGCCTGGTCCTGGGCACTGTCTGAGGCGGGATACTGGGGCGCCAGGTTGAGGGTGATGCCCACTTCTGACTTGAGGTTCAGTTCCCGGTAGGCCTGCAGCGCCAGGCCATGGGCCAGCAGAAGATGGTGCGCCGCATGGAGATGCGAGTTGAAATCGCTCTTGCCCGGCGCATGCACCCCGTTGCCGTACCCCAGAAAAGCCGAACACCAGGGTTCGTTGAGGGTGATCCACTGCTTTACCGTGTCGCCTAGTTCTCTGAACATGGCGGCGGCATAGTCTTGGAAATAGCGGGCTGTATCCCGCTTCAGCCAGCCGCCCTTGTCCTCCAGAGCTTGGGGCAGATCCCAGTGATAAAGGGTGGCCGCGGGTTCAATCCGCTTTCCAACAGCTCCTCCACGAGGCGCTTGTAAAAATCCAGACCTTTGCGGTTAATCTGTCCGGTCCCGTTGGGATAGATGCGGGGCCAGGCTATGGAAAAGCGGTAGCTGTCCACGCCCAGCTCCTTCATAATGGCCACATCTTCTTTGTACAGGTGGTAGTGGTTGCAGGCCACGTCGCCCGTGTGCCCGTTGAGCACCTTGCCGGGGGTCCTGCTGAAGCGATCCCAAATCGATTCCCCCCGGCCGTCCTCATGGGCCGCTCCTTCGATCTGGTAAGACGCTGTCGCCGTCCCCCATTTGAAGTCCTTCGGGAAATTCACGGTATCGTCTCCTTCCACACCGTATTTTTCCAGTCTAGTTGGGCAGCAGATGCACTGCATGGGAGTCCAGCTGGAGGAAGGCTTGTTCCCCCGCGGCAAAGACTTCCTGCAGATTGGGGTTGCTCTTGTACACGGTTACCTGATCCCCATTGGGCAGCTCCACCCGGATTTCCATGGCCGAGCCCAGATAAACACTGCTCACCACGGTGACCGGGATTCCCTCCCCTTTGTCCAGAAACATGGCTTCCGGGCGCACCACCAGCGACGCCTTTCCGCTGAGCTCCGGCGCATCGGCCACCGCGATCTGACGCCCAAACGCCTCCACCAAAGCGCCGCTTCCTTGCCGACTCACCACCTCACAGGGGAGGAAGTTCACTTTACCGATGAAGTCAGCCACAAACCTCGTGGCCGGACGCAGGTAGATCTCCTGGGGAGTACCTACCTGCTCGATGCGGCCCGCGTTCATGANCACGATGCGGTCGGATAGGGCCATGGCTTCGCTCTGATCGTGGGTCACGTAGATGGCAGTGATACCTAGTTCCTGCTGCACCCGGCGGATCTCTTCCCGCATGTACTCCCTGAGCTTAGCATCGAGATTGGACAGGGGTTCGTCAAANAGNAGCACCTGGGGTTCCACCACCAGGGCCCGGGCCAGAGCCACCCGCTGCTGCTGACCCCCGGAAAGCTGGCCTGGAGCACGCTTGCCCAAGCCCTGCAGACCAACGAGCTCCATGATCCTCTCCACCCGTTCTTTGGCCTGCTGCTTGCTCACTTTGCGAAAACGCAGGCCGTAGCCGACATTCTCCTCCACCGTCATATGGGGGAAGAGGGCGTAACTTTGGAACACCATGGCGGTATCCCGCTCGTTGGGGGCTTTATTGGAAACGTCCTCGTTACCGATGAAGATATGTCCCGACGTGGGCATTTCAAAGCCGGCCACCATGCGCAGGGTAGTCGTCTTGCCGCAGCCCGACGGGCCCAGGAAGGTGACCATCTCGCCCGGTTCAATCACCAAATCGATCTCGTCCACCGCCCTGACNTCTGTACCACCGGGGGCGGGGAAGATTTTTACTAGTTGGCGTAGTTCAACTTTCTGTGCACACATTGCAGTATCCTCCCTTACTTCGCCAGCTGCCGGTTGATGGTATCGCCCACCGCAAGGCGCATCAGGGCGAAGGCACCCAGCACGATAATAATCAGGATCAGACTGAGTACACTGGCGGCGCCAAGCCGCATAATCTCAGTCTGGGACAGGATCAGCACGGTCAGGTGATGCCATCTGGCTGAGACCAGGAAAATGATCGCGCTCACCGCGGTCATGGATCGGGCGAAGGCAAAGAACAGACCCGATAGGAACGCAGGCTTAATCAAGGGCAGCGTAATTTTGGCAAAAGTGTAGCTGCTGGAAGCGCCCAGGTTGGTGGAAGCTTCCTCAATGGACTTGTCGATCTGCATGAGGGAAGCGACCCCTGACTCAATACCCACGGGCATCTCCCTGAACACGAAGCAGAGTACTATAATGAGCGCAGTGCCGCTCAGCAGCAGCGGGGGTTCGTTAAAGGCCAGGATATAGCCGATACCCACCACCGTGCCGGGCACCGCGAAGGCCAGCATGGAGACAAAGGCCAGGATCTTCTTGCCTGGAAACTGCTTTCGCACCAGGATAAAGGCTACGATCATGGCAAAAATGCCGGTAACGGGTGTGGCAATGGCGGCCAGCGTGAGGGTGGACTTAATGCTGTCCAGGCCCACATCCCAGGCGTAGCGCCAGTGTTCCAGGGTGAAGGTGAAGTCCACGCCCCAGGTTTTCACAAAAGCACCTGCAATCACTGTTCCGTAAAAGGCAAGGATAACCAGGATGATCAAGCTGCAGGCGGCAAACAGGCCCCAGCGCAGCCAAGGGCTGACCTTGAGGATCCGGTGACTGGACGGTTTCCCGGTGACAGTCACGTAAGACTTCCGCGCTACCCAGTAGCGCTGGACCATAAAGGCGGTCATGGCCGGAAGCAGCAGCATGACAGCAAGGGCGGTGCCNCGCGGCGCGTTAAACATGCCCGTGAACTGCAGATAGGCCTGGACCGAGAGGACATCAAAGGTTCCGCCCAGCACCATGGGGTTGGCAAAGTCAGCCAGGGAGTTCACAAACACCAGGAGCCAGGCGCTGGCCAAACCTGGAACGGACAAGGGCAGGGTGATGTTGCGGAATACCGCCCA